>ERZ506883.137-NODE-137-length-37100-cov-5.37465_pt1 | contig 37100 bp, 34 predicted proteins | sample MGYA00513177_ERZ506883 | MGnify/ENA metagenome assembly ERZ506883 | reverse complement strand
CACGTGAAACAATTTGTTAAATATAATCTAATAGTTTGTGATGAGTATATAAGTATATTAATATTAGTATAGTAAATTACATTTCGTATATTATTGTTATATATAATGTTACCGATCAAAAGTTGATTACTTTATACCTTTCGCTGATGGTGTTGTTCTATAAATAAAAAAATGATATAAAATAGTTTTGTATATATTTGTCTATTGGTATAGATTTATATTAAGGCAATAATTTTTTACTGTAAAATTTTTTATTAATTCTATAACTTAATTTTACGTTAGATTTTAATCCTTAAATGTTTCACGTGAAACATTTAAGGATTAAAATTTGTAGAACATTTGATGTAATTTTTTTTATTTTGTGTTGTACTTATATAGTAAAGGAATAAATCGTTATGTTTCACGTGAAACAATAAAAAATAAATGTTATAACCATATTAATGAAGTTATTTACCTATAAATTTATGGGCGTAATATAAATGTAAGTAGGAAAAATGTAGTAGATAAATAAAATAATGTAGTAGGTAGATAAATTTATAGGAATTTGATTTATAAATACCGTAATTAGCATTGTTTTATGTTATAATGGAAAAGAAATATTTTGAACGAAGATGTGAGGTGAATTAAGTGGGCAAAGTTATAGCTATTACTAATCAAAAAGGCGGTGTTGGTAAAACTACAACATCAGTAAATTTGAGTGCTTGTTTAGCTGATGCAGGTAAGAAGGTGTTACTGGTTGATTTGGATCCACAAGGTAATGCTAGTTCTGGGTTAGGTATTGAAAAGGATGATTTAGAGCTCTGTGTGCATGATGTTCTAATTGATGGAGAACCAATTGCTGATATTGTACAACCTACAATGCTTGAAAACCTATTTGTGGCGCCTGCAACAATTCAACTAGCTGGTGCTGAAGTAGAACTAGTTTCCGTTGTTTCACGTGAAACAATGTTGGAAAAAGCATTAGCGTCAGTACGAGATACATATGATTTTATCGTCATTGACTGTCCACCATCTCTCGGGTTATTAACATTAAATGCCTTCACTGCTGCTGATAGTGTATTGATTCCGATTCAAAGTGAATTTTACGCATTGGAAGGGGTTAGTCAATTAGTTAAAACGATAACAATTGTACAACAAACATCAAATAAGGATCTTGAAATTGAAGGCGTGCTATTGACTATGTTTGATGGCCGCACAAATTTATCGATTCAAGTAGCCGATGAAGTAAAAAAATTCTTTGGCAATAAAGTATATAAAACAATTATTCCTCGTAATGTACGTTTAAGTGAGGCACCTAGTTATGGGGAGCCAATCATTGTATATGATCCAAAATCCAAAGGTGCTGATGTATATACGAAATTAGCTAAAGAAGTAATTAAAGCATCTAAAATTAAATAAGCACTAAAGATAAATAAGTACTAAAGCTTAATAAACACAAAAGCGAAGCAAGTACCTAAAGGTAATAGGTATCTGTTATATGTATGTATCTAATGCTAAGAATATTAGTTTTTGGTGGTTTGCGTGATTTACATATTTTAAATTTGTAAATATTTGTAAGGCCGAGAGAGGTTAGTTGTATGCCAAGAGAAATTAAAAGCAAAAAAAGCAAAGCGTCTGGATTGGGGAAGGGCCTTGAGAATTTAATGAAGGTCGACTCTGTAGAGTCTGTATTGCCTGAAAAGGAGATACATGAACTGCCAATTTCTGAGTTAGTTCCAAATGTAGATCAACCGCGTAAAAGTTTTGATGAAGATAGTCTAGCTACATTGGCTGAATCAATCAAGAATCTTGGTATTTTCCAACCGATTGTAGTTCGTAAACAAAAGAATAAATACCAAATTGTAGCTGGTGAGCGCCGTTATCGTGCTGCTATGATTGCTGGATTGAAAACAGTACCAGTTATTGTTAAAAAATATAATACCGAAGAAATGACAGAGGTTGCTCTTGTAGAGAACTTACAACGAGAAGGATTAGATCCTATTGAAGAAGCATTGGCTTATCAAGGATTGATGGATACTTATAAGCAAACGCAAGAAATGATTTCCGCTCGTCTTGGCCGTAGCCGTTCATATATAGCTAATATGGTTCGTCTTTTAAAATTATGTGATTCTGTACAAAAGGATCTTATCGAAGGTGATTTGACGGTTGGCCAAGCTCGTCCATTATTAGCGTTAAGAAGCGCAGCTCAACAAATGGAAGCAGCTGAACGTATTAAAGAGGGCGAGCTAAGCGCTAGACAAGCAGAGGCCCTTGTTAAGTCTATGCAAAATAAATCGTCTAAAGCAAAGGCTGGTAAAACTCAAAATACGGCAGAAGTTCGTGCTCTAATGGACCGTTTAAAACTAAGCTTAGGATCCCCTGTGAATATTAAATTCCGTGCAGGTAAAAAGGTACAAGGAAAAATTGAAATTGCTTTCTCCTCTGAAGCTGAATTAGAAAGACTTATTGCATATATGGATGGGCAAGATCAAACAGAAGATGCGGAAACAATAGAGTTTAGAGTATAATTGGCTAGCAAAAGTAAAAACAATTGCAATAGTCGTAATAGTAAAAATAATAATCTGCAGTAAAGGTGTAGTCTACGGGCTGCGCTTTTATTATATGTAAGAGATTTATTAAATAATAAGATAAGACGTAAGAAGTTTTATAATATATTTTGTAATATATGTGAAAGTTAAGTAACAAGGATAGGTTATGGAACAAACACCAAAGGCAAACCGCATACATATTGCCTTTTTTGGCCGTTGTAATGCCGGTAAGTCTACATTGATCAATATGTTAACTGATCAGCCTGTATCGTTGGTATCCGATGTGGCTGGGACTACAACAGATCCTGTGAGCAAAGCTATGGAGATCTTGCCACTTGGCCCTGTAGTGATTACTGATACTGCTGGTATAGACGATACAACTGAATTAGGTGCATTGCGCATGGAGAAAACAGAAGAGGTCGTGAAAAAAATTAACTTGGCTGTTTATGTGCTTCGCACCGATGAAGAGCCAACCTCCGACGATATGCACTGGTTAGGTCTTTTGAAACAAAATAATGTGCCTGTCGCGCTTTTTATTAATGAGATTAATGCGACTACAAATAGTTTAGATGGGTCTAAAGATAGTGTAGATGCTTCTAAAGATAGTGTAGGTAATGATATACTGGGAGAACAGTATATAGCAGATCATACGGGTTTATCTGATTTGGTTACTGTCATTGGTTCTGCTGACTTCACATCTGATGCGAAACGATTAGAATTGCTTGATTTACTCGGTGGGCTAACACCACTTGATGTAGAAGGGGAGCAAACTCTTTTACAAGGTTTAGTTGAAGCGGGGGATACAATCATTCTTGTATGTCCTATCGACAGTGCCGCACCAAAAGGAAGACTCATCTTGCCACAGGTGCAAACTATCCGAGAGATTCTCGATTACAAAGGCTTAGCTTTAGTCTGCCAAACAGAAGAATTACCGGCTATGATTCACTCGCTTAAGCATCCACCTAAAATGGTAATTTGTGACTCCCAAGCGTTTGATCGGGTTGACGAGTTGACACCCAATTCGATTCCGTTGACGTCTTTTTCTATTTTGATGGCGCGGTTCAAGGGAAAATTACAGGATTTAGTAGCTGGTGTTAAGGCTATTAAGAATTTGAAAGCTGGTTCCAAGGTACTTATCAGTGAAGGCTGTACACATCGTCGTCAATGCGATGATATTGGGACTGTAAAAATACCTAATCTTTTAAAGAAGCAAGGCTATACAGATTTACAGTTAGAATTCACTAGTGGGGGAGCATTCCCTAAGGATGTATCACAGTATGATTTGATCATCCACTGTGGTGCTTGTATGCTAACACGCCGTGAGGTGTTACGTCGTATAGAATGCGCTGTTGTACAAGGTACACCCATTGTAAATTACGGTGTACTCATAGCAGCTCTACATGGTATACTAGAACGAGCAATAAGCCCATTTGTTGACGAACTAGAGGGCTGATAAATAGCCTAATAAATAGCATTGTAATATGTATGTAACACATACATTTAGATATACATTACATGCTTGTTATATATATTGTTATATAGCTATCATTTATCTATATTAGATATATTAAATATTAGATATATTAAATTAAATTGCATGCAGTCATTTAACTTTCACAATAGGAGTGGTATAATTAACTGTTGGAGTTTTGATGATTGTATAGGAAGGAAAATACATGTTCGAATCGATTCAACCGTGGATAGGCATGGTTACCATCGTTCTTGTTATAGTGTTATTCGTATATTGTGTAATCTTACACATTCGTTTAGGTAGCTTGAAAAAGAAATACGATTTCTTTATGCAAGGGGATCATGGTGCGAGCCTAGAGCGTAAATTATCTGTAGAGGTCAGTGAAATTCGCGATGCTGCGAAAGGCCTTGAGTCCTTGTTATCCGAGCAAGTGGCAATTCGCAATATTCAGAGTAATACGATACAAAAAATTGGCTTTATTAAGTATAATGCCTTTGAAAATATCGGAAATGATCTGTCCTTTGCGCTTACCTTGCTAGATGGCAACAATAATGGCATCTGTATCTCTAGTATTTACGGTCGTAGCGAATCTCGTATTTTTAGTAAACCTATTGTGAAAGGTAAAAGTTTAGTAAGTCTTTCACAAGAAGAATTAGAAAGTTTGAACGAAGCGTTGGGTGAGCGTACCAATGAGGAGGCGTTGACGAGCGCTATCGTCTCGAAATAAGGAAGTTTTATGTTGAAAATACCGGCATTCATTTCAAACAAAGTTGAAAGAAATGGTGACAACTGCATATTGACATTAACTACCAAGCAAGCGAAACTCGTTGCCATTATTGGTTCTGTAGTATTGGTCTTGGCATTGGTACTCGGTATTTGGGGCATCGTGCGCCAGGCTGAGGTTGTGCAATTACGTCAACAAACGCAATTGCAATCGGAACAGTTGAAATTGTTACAACAAAAAACAGAGGTTTTGGATAAGAAAATTCAAAACTTAAATCAAATTAGTGAAGAGAATAAGCAAATGCTGAAGGGCGCTGAATCTGGCACACCAGCTCAAGGTGGCGGGGATGGTAGCGACCCAAAGCAGGAAGCCGCTGATAATAGTGAAGCACAGACGTTAACAGCGGCACAATTATCGGCTCGACTATCCAAAATGGATAAGGAAGCACAAAAATTGCTTGTTAGTTTCTATACGATGCGCAATATCCTTCGCGATGGTGGCGCACAAGATTTGATGGCATTACAATCCATCAACTTCTCCGCTGGTTCTGGTGGTGCTGTGAATAGTACGACACCTAGTATTTGGCCAAGTAAGGGCGTTATTACATCTCCATTTGGTAGCCGTGTTGACCCTGTTACGGGTGCTATTGGTGCATTCCATGAAGGTATCGATATTGCCGATGACTATGGTTCCCAAATCGTGGCTACTGCGGCAGGGGTGGTAACCTTTGCAGGGTATACAAGCGGCGGTTATGGTAACCTCGTTGAAATCGATCATGGCAATGGCTTTGTTACCCGTTATGGCCATAATAGTGCCGTATTGGTAACGGTAGGGATGAGCGTGAAACAAGGTCAAACCATAGCCTTGATGGGTAGTACTGGTAAAAGTACGGGTGCCCACGTTCATTACGAGGTACGCCTTAATAATACGCCTGTAGATCCTATGATTTTCTTACCAATTAGCAATTAGAAATATAAAAGCTTATATAAGACCTAAAAAGAACTTGTTATGCGTGCATATGCGCTCATAGCAAGTTCTTTTTCTTTCCTTTTGTATATATATATTGTAAAATAAAAGTATATGAATGGAGGTATATCTATGAAGGCCTATGTACAAGTTTATACCGGCGAAGGCAAGGGCAAAACAACTGCCGCAATCGGCCTAGCTATTCGTGCCATTGGCGCTGGCAAGAAAGTCCTCTTCTTACAATTTATGAAATCTAAAGTATATAGTGAGCATACTATTTTACCTACCTTAACAAATTTAACCTTAGAAACTGTGGGCAAGCCATTCTTTATCATCAAAGAAGGCATGAAGAGTAAGGATGAACTTGCTAAATGGGGCGATGAAGTCGTTGTCTTTGAGTCTGGTAATCCTCCGAAGGATTATGTGGCTCTCATTGAAAAAGGCTATGAACGTGCACTCGCTGCGATCAGCAGTGGTGAGTACGACCTCGTTGTACTTGATGAGTACAATATGGCTCTCTTCTTTGAACTCATTACATGGGATAAAACTAAAGCTTTACTCGATGCTCGTCATCCAGAAACGGAACTCGTATTTACGGGCCGTGGGGCGCCTCAAGAATTAATTGATGAGGCCGATCTCGTAACGGAGATGAAAGAGATTAAACATTACTACCTACAAGGCGTAATGGCTCGAAAAGGCATTGAAAACTAATCATAGGAACACCTAAGGAGGTGATGTGGTTGAGTACAGTGGCTATTGTGGTCCTCGTTATTGTGGCCATCATTGTAGCACTCATCTTGACTATCCTACTGGCACCAATCACATATAGCATCGAAATTGATGGACGGACGCCATATCGTGGCGAACTGCGCATCAAATGGCTGTGGCGCGTATTTTCACTCCACTTAGCGTACATTCAAAATAAACCATTTTTTAAGGAATTATACGTTTTAGGTGTACTTAAGATCGGTCCTGTGAAAGACTATGAACAATGGCTTGAAAATCGTGTAGATGAAGAATATCAAAAGGTAATGGATGATGATGGCGACATATCACAAGCAGAAGCTTTTGCAAAGGCTATGCAAGGAGGCGGACAAGGTCCAACTGCAAGCTCTAGCGGCACAAGTTTTGATGATTTGAAGAGCGCCCAAGGCTCCGATACAATCTTTGATGATGATGAATCACCAGGAGCGGGGAGCGCACCTAGGGCAAAGGAGCGCATTGAGCGACCTGATGCGGCTTCTAAGGATATGGATGCACAAGCTCGTGCTGAGCGGTATGATTCGATACAACAAGATCCAACGGCTCATATTCAAGATGATGATGAAGTAATAAGTCATGTTACTTTCAATAGTGACGGCTCTATCAAGGAAAAGGTATTTACAAAGGTAAATGATATTAAAACGACTGTGAAACAACGTTTTGGAAAGCCTGATCCCAATGATCCGGTAGCATCATTCAAGTCTGAAATTCCTACATTCTGGTTCATGAAACACTTGAGAAATACAGAGTTGTGGCGTCAGATATTCCTTGTGTCGAAACGATGCTATAACCACTCTAAACCACGTGATATGGCTATAGAGGGCCGATTTGGTATTGGTGATCCGTATCGGATGGGGCTTATTGCATCTATGTTGTATAGCATTTGGCCTGAGCAAGCAGAGTCTATTGAGATAGATTATGTGAACTGGGTAGCTGAAGGGAGCGGCCATATTAAAGGTCGTATGATTCTTGCCGTATTGGCGTGGTATGGTACTAGATTCTTGGTATCTAAACCTATGCGTTCCCTATTGGGTGAAAGTGCTCGTGTCTTCTGGGTTAAACGGAAGGAAGCCAAGCAACTAGAAAAGCTAAAAGCCGAACAGGGTCAAACAGCGTAAGGATATATAATGTCAATTGAGTATATGAGCTGTATTATTATAGCTATAATAATAATACTTTCACAAAAAGCGGAGGTACTGTGATGGAGAACAGTAATGTAAAAGAGAATTTGGAAGTCCTATTCGAGAAGTTTAAAAATATGATTAAAGTGGAAACTGTAGTTGGTGAAGCTGTGCAAATCGGCGATACTACGCTCGTTCCATTCGTTGATGTAACCTTTGGCTTCGGTACTGGTACAAACCATTGCACAGCCAACAAAAGCCAAGAATCTGGCGGCGGTGGCGGTGGTGCCAAAATGGAACCAAGTGCAATCCTTGTTATTAAAGGTGACCGCATCGAATTGTTCAACATTAAGGGCAATCCTTACAGCAGCAGCTTTGATCGTCTTATCGGTTTGGTACCTGATCTTGTATCTAAATTGAAATCCGATAAATACATCTATTTAAATGATGAACAATAATTCGGTGAATAATAAACCATAATTTGATGACAGATCATAAATAATTGGTGAAAGCCGAAATGCCCACATGTGTGTTCTGAATATGTCTGTATCGACTGCTTTAAGGGTCTCAGAGTATGCTTGTGGGTATTATTTTAAGTTCTAATAACTTTCATAAGTAGTTCATAGGTCTTTATTATGCTATTTATCATAGTCTTGTGAAAGTTAGCAAGATTTGTTATAGTAAAAATAGTACACTATTGGATTGTATAGTGACACTTTTAATCGAGGAGGATTTCAGATGAAATTATCTAAAAAATTGACTACCTTAGCTATCGTTGGTGCTATGTCTGCTACTGCTGCAGTAGCAAGTGCTGCTAACATTGGCTTAGTAAATATGAGCCAAGTAGTAAATAGCTACCCTGGCTACGGTGCATTAGATATGAAAATGCAACAAGTAGACGCTCAATACCGTCCACAAATTGAAAAAAAAGTACAAGAAATTGAAAAAATTAAAGACTCTGCACAAGCAGAAGCAGAATTCAACAAAACTGTAGCTCCATTGCTTCAAAAAGAAAACGAAGAAATCAATAAAATTGCTCAACCTATGATGCAAGCAATTCATAACACTGTTGAAGCTATTCGCGTTGAAAAACAAATGGACGTAGTATTGGATGATCCATACACAATTCGTGCTGCTGACGCAAACAGCAAAATCGAAAACATTACTAACGAAGTAATTAGTCGTCTTAAAAAATAATAAGCACAAAACCCCCTAACTGAGTAATCAGATAGGGGGTAGTTTATTGTATGGGATACTTACTGTTTAAAATATATTTTGATAAATTCGATAAAGGAGTGAGATTTAATGAAAGAATTTAAAGCATTAGCCACAGAGCGGTATTCGGTTCGAAAATTCGATACTCGACCAGTGGAGCAAGAGAAGGTAGATATTTTGTTAGAAGTAGCTAGATTAGCACCTACGGCTCATAACTACCAGCCACAAAGACTGCTTGTATTAAATACTGAAGAGAGCTTAAACAAACTAAAAGGCTGCACAAATGGTCACTTTAATGCACCATTGGCAATTATTATTTGTTACGATAATACGGTGAGCTGGAAGCGGGAATACGACGATGAAGATTTAGGCGTTGTAGATGCCAGCATTGTAGGCTCTCACATTATGTTTACCGTAGCCGATATCGGTTTAGGCACAACGTGGATTGCTCACTTTGATTCTGCTAAAGTGCGGGAAGCTTATGCTTTGCCTGATAATATCATTCCTGTAGCCATCTTCCCAATTGGTTACCCTCATTCAGACTGTGTTCCTGCACCAGGTCATACGAAACGCTTTGATGTGGGGGAATTTACAACTTATAACTCCTTTTAAAAGAATACTCTTTAGATTGTGTATTATCCTGTGGGTATTTAATAACTATGGATATAACTGAACCACTAAATAGCTATATAAAACCTAATAACTATATTATTTCTTTTTAATACATACACCATATAAAAAGGACAGTTGCTTGTATCAACTGTCCTTTGGTATTTTATTCAGGTTTGTGAATGAGGTTTACAACGAACTCGCTGTCTTCTACGAGTGTTGCTTGGATGTAGTTATCGCCGTTGAATTCCAATACTTGGCCTGGTACGAGTACATGTTCTTCAGTTTCGTTAAGAAGTACTTGTACTTTACCTTTTACTACTGTAAAGATAACATTAGCTTCTGGGTGGTTGTGTTTTTCAACTTGTTCACCAGCTTTGCCGCCTTTTTTTACGATTACATAGTTAGGACCTTGGAATAATAAACCTAATTCTTGATTAACTGTGCCTGCCATAATAGACCTCCTAATTCTAGCTTTTTGTCCATTTTCATCCGTTTATATTTTCTTAATCAAACGAACTGTTATGGATTTATTTTTTCTTAATTGTATATAAACGTGTACCGTTTTCTTCTGTTGTTACAAGTTCAAAGGCTGGATCGATAGCTTTTACAAAGGCCTCGAACCATGTTTGGTAAGCTAATGCCATGAATTTAGGGTCAACGCCCGCTGTACGCCAGTAGCCTGCTTGTAATCTGTGGTCGCCAACCCAGGTAAATTCTTCTGGGCTTTCAGAAACCACTTGGTCACCGCCATCGCAAGGCATGCCATTTACGTAGAAGTTTTGTAACGCATTGTAAATCGCAGGTGCAGTGTGTTCTTCAAGGCTGTCTTGAGCCACAACGCCACATGCTTGGCCTTGTACTGCAAAGGCATCGAGGATAGCGGTTACTACGTGTACTGCTTCATCGCCAGAATTTGTGTCGAGCATATCTTTGATGAAAGCTGCTTCACGAACGGAAGCAATGTTGATTTGGTTAGCTAACCAGCCGTGAATATTGCCGTGGTCAATGATGTTTTCCAAAGGAATGCTTGGATTAATTGGCTCGCCGTATGTATCTACGGAGATGGAGTGTAGTTCCTCCGCCAAATCATCAACAACTTTAGAAGTTTTTTCTAAAATCAAATTTTCACGCTCAACGAGCAATTGAATTTTGCGATATAACCAGTAATGGATGTGACCTAAGAATGCGGACATATTAAGCTCCTTTTCGTGCTGTTTCTAATTTCTCTACTAAATCGTATACATTAAAACCGTGGATTTCTGCGGCTTGCCATAATGGCTCAGCTGTTGCAGAAGGGCAACCTAGGCAACCCATACCAATACCTTGTAATACAGGTACAACATTTGGATAGGTTTCAACGATGTCGCGAATAATTGTGTCTGGAGTGATAGGGGCACCTGCTTCGAGGCGTGGTGCTTCCACTTCAGGATCGTTACCTTGACCTGGTAAGAACACAGCTGGTTCTTCGGACTTGCTTTCAGCTGGAGCCCCTTCAAGGTCGCCCAATACAGCTGCTTTGAAAGCCTCTAAACCAATGCGGTCGATGAATTCGCCCATGCGTTCGATTTGTGCGTTTTCTTTATAGTATGCGATGATTCGATCAACTAATGCAAGAGCTTCTTTTTCAGTTTTAACTTCTGCGATGAGGTCGCCGATGCGAGGATGCGCACCGCCGCTACCGCCAGCGTATACATTCCAACCGTCTACAGTCCCGATAACGCCCACATCTTTCATGCGGCTTTCAGTACAAGAATTTGGACAACCGGACACGCCGATTTTCATTTTGCTTGGCATTTCAAGGGATAAGTACTTGCGTTCAATTTGCATGCCAAGATGTACGCTGTCTTGTTTAGCGCGTTTACAGAAGGTGGTACCTGGGCAGATTTTTACGCTGCGCACGCGGTTGGACACAGTGTATGCTGGCTCCATGCCAAGCATCTCCCATGCCTTATCTACGTCTTCTGCTTTTAAATTCGTAATCATAATGCGTTGGCTGCCAGTTAATTTAAGAACAGCGCCGAACTCATTCGCTACGTCGATATATTTTTGTAATTGATCTGGTTGAATGAAACCTGCTGGAACGCGAGGTGTAATTGCATAACGGCGTTGACCGTTTTTTATGCGTTGTAAATTTGCTGCAATTTGTGCCATGATAAATCCTTTCTCGAGCCCTCTCTGCGGAGAATAGTGGCTAAAACTACTTAGTTAATCTATAAAACTCTTTATATATTAATTATTTACGCCCTAGGGTTTTGTGAAAGCTTCGCACATATATACGGACAAGTGGGATGAGATCAACTAGGCGATGCCTCAACAAAACCCGACGTAATGATCAGTATGGGTATTTAGAATACTGACCCGACGCTCTTAGTATAAACCATTTTAACAAACAATAATGTAACCCAAGCTACAAAAATAGAACTTTTTAATATTAATTATTGATTGTTACTAACTATAATTATATACGATACTGTTTATAGATGAAACCCAAGGGTAACATATCGTATAATAGACACATAGAATGTTTTGATGTAGGAGAAACGATGAAAGTCCTTTACGATACTATTTTAAAAGCAACATATATAGGTCGCCCGAACCGTTTTGTGGTGACTTTAGATTTGAATGGTGAAAGCGTACTCGCTCATTTGCCAAATCCGGGCCGCATGTGGGAGCTCTTGTTTACGGGGGTAACGATGTACATCGTGCCTCACGACAAGCCGGATGCAAAGACGAAATACCGCGTGATAGGTATAGAACGTGATGGCGTTGTTATCATGCTCGATACAAACTACAGCAACGATGTGGCGCAACATTTAATCGAAAATAAACTGATCCCTGGTTGGGAGGAGTGGCGCGTAGTGAGACGGGAGTATACGGTTAAACTACACGGCACATCATCTCGTTTTGACTTACTGCTCACCAATGATAAGGGCGATGAGTTCTTACTAGAGGTTAAGTCCTGCACCTTGTTCTCCAAGACGGGTGCCATGTTCCCTGATGCTATTACAGAGCGAGGCCGTAAACATTTATTGCATTTGAAAGAATTGCAAAATGAAGGCTACCACACAGGCGTTCTATTCCTCGTACAATGGGACCAAGCGCAGTGGTTCTTGCCAGATTATCATACGGACTTGGAATTTGCCCGTACCTTTAAAGAGGTGGCACCTTCATTAGATTGGAAAGCCGTTGCTGTGGCGTGGGATGAGACTTTCACCATGCCTACGGTGACACACGAATGTTCCTATCCTAGTAGTATCCTCGACACAGAGGCTCATGATAGTGGCGTGTATGTGATGGTCATGCACCTCGATCACGATCTAGATCTCGAAATCGGTTCTAAAGGGATGATGCATTTCAAACCTGGTTACTATATGTATGTTGGTTCCGCAAAGGCAAATTTGACGAAACGCATTGAACGTCATAAACGAAAACGGAAGAAAATGCATTGGCATCTAGATTACTTCCGCGGTTACTGTGAAATGATAGCGGGCTTGCCGATTCGTACTAGTGGGCGGCCGCAGGCTATGACAACTTCTGCTCAAGAACGGCGTAAAGGTAAACTCTCTGATGATTCGGCTGCTCGTGAAAGCGCAGATGTAGATCTAACTAAAATTGATGTAGAATGTGCTCTCGCTGATGCGGTGCGAGCTATTGCGGAATGGAATGTACCGAACTTTGGGTGCAGCGACTGTGACTGCAACAGCCATCTATTCGGAATGAGCGGAAATCCGATACACAATCAATTCTTTATGAATGTAATAGAAAATTACAGGATGAATATGCTAGATGAACTAGTTAATAGGTAATTATTATTGATGGGGCCCGAGAACTATATACGTAATTAATTAAAAAGTGCTATTACCTATCTCTTCGCTCCATAGTGACCTAAGTCGCTCATCAATAGGTAATAGCACTTTTAAAACACTAGCTATAGAGGTGTCCCATCAATAATAATATAGTCCTATCCATAGTTATCCCAGCATATTCATTCTATAGTTTCTACATAGAGAGAGGGGAGGTTTTGTGTATGAGGTTGTTTGTTAAGTTTGTGTTGTTAGGTATCGTTGGTGTTTGTAGTGTTGTGTTGAGTGGTTGTTCTTTCATTTGGACGACGGAGAATGGTGATCCTGCTACACCAGAGGATATCAAGTCTAGCGTGGAGAAGGAGTTTTCGGTTGTGCATCCGAATCTTGTTCTTCAGTCATCTGTGGTGGAGAAGGAGAAGCCATTCCAGCGAAATGTGTATGTGTTTTATGATGAAAGTAATGGTATTTCCTTTACTACAAATTCTGTAGTCAAGTCGCCAACATTGCCGGCCCCTGGTGGCGAGCGAAAAAATGATGCGGATTTTGTGTATGCTGATGCATATTTGAATCATTTGAATGGTAGGGTTAGCAATTTAACTAAACAGTATGGTATGCAAACGGCTACGGTTGATGAGCAGCATATGCTAATGGATTCTAAATTAAAACGACGTGCTGGACAGAGTGATGTATCTTTATTTGATGAAGGAGAATTTATATTTGTAGATGATACCGTGAAGGGTGCTGATATGGTAGCAGTGTTAAAGGGGATTTATAATCTCTACTCGCCAAATAATGATAAACACTTATTGAGTGCTTCGTACGGTCGCAAGGTTACCTTCTATTACTTACCTAAAGGTGAGGTAGATAAAACAAAGGCTCAGTATATAAAAGGGTTCCGATTCCTCAGTAAAAACAAAGATTGGCGAGAGACATTGTTAGAAAATTATGGTAGTGAAAGTATGGATACACAACAGTTGGAACGTAATCTAGCCAGTAGTTTACAAGCTATGGTTAAGTAAATAGCAAGTATTGTTTAGTACATATCTATTATTAATAAGTAAGCCTCGACTGTATTATTAAGATTGAAATTAACAATATATACAAACGACGTGTAGTATTATCTACACGTCGTTTGTATATATGAGCTATTTTATTTTTCGTTCAATACTATAGGATGTTTCTTTTGTGTTTCTTTCATAATGAAAGCGATGAAAACTAATGTAGCCTCAAAGGTAACAACAACGATGTCTAGAGCAATCATATGTCCCCATGTACTAGTGAGCCAACCCATGAATGGACCAGAGAAGAAGGATAGGAAATAGCTAGAGGCCCCTACGAGACCTGTAGCAAGGCCAATTTGTTTGTGGCTGACACCATCTTGTGCGATTGTATAGCCTAGTACATAAATGGCATGAAGGCCAATTCCCATAATCGCACCAATGATATATAAGAGAATAGAGGCTTTAGGGATGAAGTGAAATACTAGAATGCCGCAGATTGTATTTAACAAAGCTAGTGCCACGATGGTTGGCTTGCGACCAAACTTATCGGCGAAGAAGCCTAGAATTACGCCGGAGAGACCGCCTATGCCGTATACCATACCAAAGAATTGCCCTGCTTCTGCAGCACTAAAGCCTTTAAAGGTCATAAATAAGTATGGTCCCATGGAAGCAAAGCCCCAATAAGGTACGATATTTAAAATTTGAATAAGAATGGCAAGCCATACAATCTTATTAGTCCCTACCGTCTTTATTGCTTCAATAAGATTCATACCTTTCACATCTGTAGAGCTGTCGGTGTATTTTTTACGGAAACCAAAGTAGAGTAATGCGCCGAATAGAGCGGTAACTAAGCCCATATTGAGCAGACCGTGGGTCCAATCGCCCGTTGCAGAGAGACTATATCCATAATAGGCAGGTCCTACATAAGCGCCAATGGAGTAGAAAGTCATCATGAGCCCGTTGAGCATAGCCCTTGCGGCGGGGAAGATGGAACCTGCTACTGAGTACATGACGATATTCCAGATACCTTCAGCCATGCCAAAGATGGTGCGGGCTAAACCTACTTGAATGGCATCAGAGGCTTTGGTTACAATCGCTGTCATAATACCAAGGAAAATCATACTAGATACAAGTAAACGTTTGCGACCAAATCTATCGGCTAAATAACCTGCCGGAATATCGATAATTGCTTGACCTAGTGTAAATATAGTACCAATGGTGCCTACCTCAATTGGGGTTAATGCTAACTGCGCCGCAATGGCTTTTAAACCGACACTAAAGGATAGTCGATTTGCTGAGTAGAATGCATAGCCTACAGCGAGTAAGATTAATTGGACCCATATGATCATGGGGATTTTAGGAATATGAAATTTTGATTTCTCGTCGTTCATATGTATCGCCTTTCATGAACCTATATACAATGAGAATTTATATGTATATAGAAAAAGAATAATAATAAAGTAATGTTATTTTATCAAGAAATAAGGGCTTTTTAAAGTAAATTCTATAGAATTAATTACAGCTATGCAACAGTTGTACAATTGGGCCATGTAATGGGAAGAAACTTTTACAAAATATAGCGTTAAAACTGCAAAAATGCTATAATTATATGATGAATTAGTATCAGTGTTAGTAAAATGAGGTGAGATTGTGGCAGACCAACAATGGTCCCACGGGAATATTCATCCCGTTCAGATTGATAAAGAAATGAAGAATGCGTACATCGATTATGCAATGTCCGTAATCGTTATGCGTGCGCTTCCAGATGTGCGCGATGGCTTGAAACCAGTACATCGTCGTATTTTGTATGCAATGCACGAAACAGGCATGACGCCAAATAAACCGTACAAGAAATCCGCTCGTATCGTCGGTGACGTACTCGGTAAGTATCATCCACATGGTGATAGTTCCGTTTATAATGCGACGGTTCGCTTGGCGCAAGATTTCAATACGCGCTACCTCTTGGTGGACGGCCACGGTAACTTTGGCTCTATCGACGGCGATAGTGCCGCTGCGATGCGTTATACCGAAGTACGTATGGCGAAGATTACAACGGAAATGCTTGCCGATATCGACAAGGAAACTGTTGATTTCATGCCGAACTATGATGAAAGCTTGCAAGAACCAACTGTATTGCCAGCGAAGATTCCTAATCTTCTCATCAATGGTTCTAGCGGTATCGCCGTAGGGATGGCGACAAATATTCCACCACATAATCTCAATGAGGTATGTAATGGCCTAGCGATGCTCATTGACAATCCGGATGTGACTGTAGATGAATTGATGACCGCTATTAAAGGTCCAGACTTCCCGACTGGTGCACTCATTTTGGGTCGAGAAGGCATCAAAAAAGCGTACTCTACAGGTCGTGGTAGCGTTAAAATGCGTGCTCGTGCGACCATCGAAGAGATGTCCAAGGGCAAGCATAAAATCGTAGTGACTGAGATTCCGTACCAAGTGAATAAGGCTCGCGTCATTGAAACCATTGCGAACTTGAGCCGTGATAAGGTCATCGATGGCATTACAGCACTTCGCGATGAATCTGACCGCCAAGGTATGCGCATCGTTATCGAATTACGGGCTGACGTGCAACCAGACATCGTACTTAACAAATTATATAAACACACTCAACTTCAAGAAACATTCGGCGTGATTATGCTAGCTCTCGTAGATGGACATCCTCGCGTATTGAATTTGAAAGAAGTATTGGGTTACTACTTAGATCATCGTCTAGATGTTATCGTACGCCGCACTCAATTCGAGCTTAACAAAGCCGAAGCGCGTGCTCATATCTTGGAAGGCTTGTTGATTGCCCTCGACCACATCGATGAAGTAATCGCTACAATCCGCAGTTCCCAAACTGACGAAATTGCACGCAATGCATTAATGCAAAAATTCGGGCTTTCAGAAAAACAAGCGGTTGCCATCCTCGACATGCGTTTACGCCGTTTAACAGGCTTGGAACGCGAGAAAATCGAAGAGGAATACAAGGAATTGTTGGCATTGATCGAAGATTTGAAAGCTATCTTGGCTAACGAAGCGCGTCAACGACAAATTATCAAAGACGAACTCGATGATATGAAGAAAAAATACGGCGACCCTCGTCGTTCTGAAATCACCATCGATACGTCCGACCTTGATGTAGAAGACCTCATTGCTGACGAAGAAATGGTTATTACCTTGACTAAACAAGGTTACATCAAACGCATGAACGCGAACGTATATCGCAACCAACATAAAGGCGGCGCTGGCGTTATCGGTATGAAGACGAAGGAAGATGATTATGTAACGCAAATTATGCATGTGCGGACCCATAATACATTGTTATTCTTCACATCTACAGGCCGTGCATATCGCCTCAAGGCGTACGAAGTGCCGGAAGCAGGCTCCCGCAACTCTCGTGGTACCGCTATGGTTAACGTATTGCCACTCGCAGTAGGCGAATCCGTTACGACTATGATCGACCTTGAACGGGTCCATGAAGATGTAAATTTATTCATGGTCACTGAGTTCGGCGTTGTAAAACGTACAGCTATTGAAGAATACCGCAATATCCGTCGTTCTGGTCTCAATGCGATTAATCTCGACGAAGGCGATCGTTTGATTTCCGTTAACGTAACGACTGGCAACCAAGACATCTTGATTGGCACTAAGTTGGGTATCGCTATTCGCTTCAGCGAGCACGATGTGCGCCTCATGAAACGGGCAGCTCACGGCGTGCGCGGTATTAAATTAAATGCAGGCGACGTGGTTGTAGGCGCTGGTGTTCTTAATACTGATGAAAGTGAAGCACAAGTGTTTACTATCTCTGAAGAAGGTTTTGGTAAACGCAATGATGCGGAAGCTTATACATTGCAAAAACGCGGTGGTAAAGGCTCTAAGAACTTCAAGATTACTAACAAAACCGGCGATGTAGTAGCCGTAGAGGTTGTTCATAACGATGACGAAGTCATGCTTATCTCTGAGCAAGGTAAAATCATCCGCTTCAATATGAATGACATCGCTGTGAAGAAGGGCAAAGCTATCTCTGGTGTGAAAACACAAAACCTCGACGAAGGTGATAAGGTAGCTAGTATTGCTGTTATTCCAGGCGCTGAAATCGAAGAAGAAGTAGAATAATATAAAACACTATATAACTATTAAGTAACCATGGGCGATCATCTTAGATGGTCGCCTCTAGTGTTGAGGAGTTTAAAAATGAAAAAATGGCTAGCTGCTATGTTTGCAGCAGGAGTTTTCTTTGTAGGTGGCTTTGGTCAAGCTAGTGCTGCTGACTGGTACTATATCGATGCTGATGCTGACGATGCGGCATGGTTTATTGACAACTCTTCTGTATATAAAACAGATGATGCGGCTACAGTACTTGTTAAAATTAACAATGTAGAAGGCTTTACATATATCTACACAGTACGAATCGATCGCAAAGAAAAAACATGGACAGAACTTGATACAACAGTATATAGCAATGCTGGTATAGCATTGCTATCCAGTAAAGAAGCACAAAAACCTACGAAAATTGAACCGGATACCATGGGCGCGGAAGTTATGCAGGCCCTATGGGGTAAATAATCCAACAATTTAATAGAAGCTGATATTCGCTCTGTCTATTTAGATACTCAGAACGTATAAGTAGCCCCGAACTATCCTGAAAGCCTCCATAGTGACCTAAGTCGTTTTCAGAATAGTTCGGGGCTTTCTATATTATTAGTACTCTTACAGGGCGAATATCCGCTTTCAAATCCGTTGGATTATTTAATCCCATAAGGGGCCTTGCTAGACTTCCTAGGGAGAAAAAGTGACCTAAGTCGTTTTCAGAGTAGTTCGAGGTTTTCTATATCATTAGTACTTTTACAGGGCGAATATCCATATTCAATCGTGTCAGATTCATTTTTTCATACAGAGAGAATATTCCAAGGTGAGTGTGTTTTTGTTTTAGGTAGGTATGTTATTGAATAGATATGACAAAGAGGCTGTAATTAAAACTTAGTTTTAATTACAGCCTCTGGATTAGATTGTATTAACTATTATGATGGGAAAATTTAAATACTTCTTTTAAACTTATAATAACCAGAATTAGTGTAATTCCCCATCCAATTCGAGTTGCTAATAATAAATCATTTGACCAGATATTTAAGCAAGTTGCACCAATAGCTGAACCGATTGAAATCGCAACATTTTGCAGCATTCGTTGCAAAGCTCCTGTACTTCCTTGGATTTCCATAGGACTGGCTTGCATAATACTGGCAATATTAGCAGGTTGAAAGTATCCTCCACCAATACCGTAGATGAATAATCCTAATGTTAAGAGTTGATAAGGCCAGTTAGGATTGATCAGTAAGAGAAAAATCAAGGATATGATAATAATACTTAGACCAATATGGCTAAATAGCTTATTTTTATTGCCGTTATTGATTTTACTGGATATTCTTGAAAAAAGCACCAGCCCTGTAGGAGCTCCTAGAACAAGAAATCCAGTTTGCCCCACTTCTAGATGATATGATTGTTCAAAAATGAAGGGGGGAAGTAAAAAGATCATTGCAGAGGCAAAGCCAAAAGTAACTGTTTGAAAAAGGTAAGAGATTACTTGAGGATTATTTTTTAATCCTTTGATATCGATAAGTGCGTGTTTGTTATTAAGTTCCACATAGTAAAATATAATTCCGAGCAACAAGCTAGATAGTATCAGGATTATACCAACTACAAATAGATGTGATTTGTTTAATAAAGATAATCCTAATAAGAGAGAAACTAACATGAGAGTGTTTATAGTAATTCCAAGCATATCTAATTGTCGGTTGTTGTTTTTTTCGGAGAGTTTATTGAGAAGGAAATTATTACATGCAATTCCAAAAATTACAAAAGGAATATTTATCAAAAAAATAAGTTGCCAGAAACTTAACGAAAGTATGATCCCGCCTAAAGAGGGCCCTAGAATAGGGCCTAAACCAATCATAATTCCGAGGATACCAATAGAGCTATTTTTACGTTTTTCAGAAACTAAAGTTGTAATTAGTGCGGCAGAAGTAGCTTGTAAAGCAGCCGCTCCTATGCCTTGAAAAATTCGTCCAATAATTAATAAACTGATATTGTTAATTAAGCCACAAAATAAAGAACTTAGACCAAAAAGCACGAATCCTAAATACGAAATTTTTAATTTTCCAAATTTATCGCTTAATACGCCTAAAGGTAGGATAGAGATAGCTAAAGCTAAAGTATAACCGGTTATTGTGAAGGCTGCAATATCAGTTGAAGTTTGAAATTGTTCTTTTAAAAAGGGTAATGCTATATTGATAATTCCTGTATCGAGAGTGGATAATAACATTCCCATACCTGCAACAATTGTTATGAGTAAATCTTGCAATTGTTTATTCATAAAGATTTCTCCTTTTCTTTAAAACTATTAAGTATAATATAATAAGTCTAAAGTCTATAATCAAACGATTCAAAAAATATCGAATCGTTTAGGAGGATGTTTATGTCTATTACAATTCGGTTTAGCGATTATGCTTTGGAAACAAATGAAACGTTAATACAAAGAATACAATTTGTGTATTCCCCTTTAAATGAACTTTTTAGAAGTTTACATGTGCTTTTAAATCCGCGCCATCATGGAACTAATATTGATTGGGTGATTGAGATACAAGATAAACTTACTGAAGAATTTTATGAGAATCTTCATTATTTCCAACTTTTTTATGAACTGGGGGTCTCTCCTATTTTACTTTGTAATTTTCGTTATCATATGACAACGATTGAAGAGGAAATACAAAATTTAAAGAAATTTCTGGTTAATTATCCGACTATTCAATTAATTGAGTATTTGGAGAGAATAATAGATGATAGAGAAAATGCCTTTATTCCAACATTAGCAAAAGGACTAGAGTGGAAAGATTTTTCTTTAAATGAAAATGATCAATTGCTTAAAGATTTGAAGCGAAATGCTACAAGTGTTTATAGGAGACTTTTTTCTTTTATTGATTGGTATAGAAAATCAATTTTTGATGATACTTGGAAAGAAAAATCAATTGAGCAAAAGCTTTTAATTGAAATACAAAAGCAATCTTCATTTTTGAGGGAAAAAGGTTTTATAGAGATGTTTAATCATTTACAAATTGATCGAATCCATTGGGAAAAAGGAGCTTTAGCTATTATTAAACCTTTTAATCAAGAGGTTTATTTAAAGGACAGTGACTCTATTATGTTGTTACCAAGTTATTTTATTTGGCCGCATCTGTTTGTTGAATCTTTTAATCAAGGAATTGCTATTACTTATGATATTGCGGAGCAACCAAGTTATTATAACTCCACACCGGAGGGATTAGTTACTATTTTTAAAGCCTTGAGCGATTCAGTGCGGTTGCAAATTATGAATTATGTTTTGGAAAAACCAAGTACGACACAGTCTTTAGCGCAAATTTTATTAATGACTGAATCAAGCGTATCGAGACACTTACAAATTTTAAAAGACGCAAAGTTATTGAAAGCAAGAAAAGTGAAGAAGTTTGTTCTATATGAACCGACAGAGTTAGTTACTCAACTTATGCCGAATTTCTATCGCTTCTTTCGAAATTAAGAGAAGATGAATTACCATGTTGTGGGTTGATAGAGATAGTTTTCATATAACATTTAGTTTTCCCTTATATACTAGTTTGTATATTTTTGTATTTTCTTTGAGAGGTATTAATATGAAAAAAACATTGGCAGCTGTTTTGGCAGCAGGTGCATTATTAATCGGCGGTATTGGTAGTGTTGATGCGGCTAATTGGTATACAGTAGGCACTGATAGCAATGGTGTTACTTGGTCTATCGATAATGATTCCGTTAAAAAAGACGATAAAAAAGCGGTAATGGACATTAAAGCGATGGACTACGAAGGTTACCACTATATCGTGACTGAAGAGTTCAATCATAAAAAACGGGAAGTTAAGGATCTTAAGGTGACTCTTTATAACCCACAAGGTTATGTTGTGAAAGAGGAGCAAGTTAATAAAAATAGCCGTAAAGTTGAGCCAGGTACGCCTGCGTACGCTGTATTCCAACTTATTTGGGGCGGTAAATAATTGAATCCTACAGACAAGTACACTGTTGATCAGTACAGGTTTGTCTGGATTGAATGATTTTGTGAAAGCTTCACTGGCGCACGTTCTTTTAAAGAGCGTGCGTTTTTTAGATGAATTATTCATCTTTCTATGGTAAAATGTGATTTATATTACACTTTTTTGGAGGTTTTGTGCAAAAGTGTAACAATTCTACATAGTATAAACTTTCACCATAGCGTATACTATAGGTAAGATGCAGAAGTATGGCTTGGGCGCAGTGCTCCGTAGTTTAGCATATTTCGCCCCAATAGGTTTGGTAGTTATAGTTTGTTAGAGGAGGTCCTCATGTCTCAATACGAATTTATCGATAAACGCGTGCCGATTGCACTCGACAATCCATCCATTTATCACGACATTTCCAAGTGCAAAAACTGTACGTTATGCCGTCGCGCTTGTGCGGATGTAATGAGCGTACTTGATTACTACGACCTTGATGCAAACGGCGATGTGCCTGTATGTATCCATTGCGGTCAATGTGCGGCAGCATGCCCATTCGACTCCATGCATGCTAAATCCGAGCTTGAAAAGGTAAAAGCAGCCCTTGCTGATCCTGAAAAAATCGTCGTTATCCAAACGGCTCCTGCTGTTCGTGTATCCATCGGTGAAGGCTTTGGCTATGAACCAGGTACATTCTTGGAAGGCAAAATGGTTGGTGCCTTGCGTAAACTTGGTGCAGACTATGTAGTAGATACTAACTTTGGTGCGGACTTAACCATTATGGAGGAAGCATCCGAGCTTGTGGAACGCCTTAAAAATGGCGGTCAAATCCCTCAGTTTACAAGCTGTTGCCCAGCGTGGGTACGCTTTGCGGAAATTTATTTCCCTGAATTGATTCCTAACTTGTCTTCCACACGTTCTTGTATCGCTATGGAAGCGGCTATGATTAAAACGTACTTTGCAGAGAAAAAAGGCATCGATCCTCGTAAGATCGTATCCGTATCTGTAAACCCTTGTACGGCTAAAAAAGCAGAAACGAAACGGGAAGAAGAAAATGCAGCGGCTCGTTACCACAATGACGAATCTCTTGGCATGGACACAGATATTTCCATCACAACTCGTGAATTCATTCGTTGGATTCAAGAGGAACATATCGACTTCAACACAGTGGAAGAATCTCAATTCGACGACTTAATCGGCATGGAAACTGGCGCATCCATCATCTTCGGTAACACAGGTGGTGTTATGGAAGCGGCGATGCGTACGGCTTACAAACTCATTACTGATAAAGAGCCACCTCCATATGCGTTGACTCACCTCGAGGACGTTCGCGGTATGGAAGGCGTAAAAGAGGCAACTGTTCAATTGGGTGATGACGTAACATTGTCTGTTGCTGTTGTTCATGGCGGTAAAAACACACGTGACTTCTTGAATGCATTGAAAGACAGCGGTAAACGCTACGACTTCATCGAAGTTATGGCGTGCCCAGGTGGCTGTATCGGTGGCGGTGGTCAACCGCGCACTAAATTGCCGCAAGCCGTGAAAACTAAAGAAGCTCGTATCGGCGGTCTTTACGAAGCTGACGAAAACTACAAATGGGTTGCGTCCTATGAAAATGAAGAAATCCAAACATTGTACAAAGATTTCTTAGGCGAACCATTGGGCCATAAGGCACACGAACTTTTACACACACACTACACAGACCGCAGCGCGGTTCTTGGTACACGTAAGGACGTGACACCTGAAACATGTCCAACATCCCCTAAATTTAAAGGTTAATGACAGCCAATTGCTTGAATATGGTGCAAGTTGGTGTTGACTATGTGTCAGTAAAGAAAGAAAAATTTAAAGGTTAATAATAGTCGATTACTCAAACAGCAGGCTGTTATAAAGTAATCAAATGCTTATACACTCATAGTAGCGTTAGCTATTTAGGGTACAACAATATAAAATAGAAAATCCTACGGGTCATGAGTGACTTGATACTCACGTAGCCTTTTGTTACAGTGCGGTCACTTTTTAAACGATTCGTAGGATTTTTTTATATAATTATTCAAAATTCACATATTTTTACTGTATAACTTTATTATAATAATTCAGTATAAAAAAATTATTTTATTATGAGGAAAAGATGAATCATTTAGTGTATAATATAAAAATATACTGTACGGATCAAGAGGGGACTTATGGGTGTTGCATTGGGAGAGCAACATAGAAAGCCCATAATATTCATAATATTGCGTAAGCATTAAGGAGCTTTTAGGAGAGATGAACCAGTTTTTTCGGCGGGTCCTGAGTGGCCTTGCCTTACTAGTTGCTGTCGTTGGTACAACTGGATGCCAACATGAGAGTCAGGCAGAACAAGAAACGGTACGAACCGTATCGTACCGTGCCGTCCTGGAGTCCAACAAACCCGTGTCTGAAAAGGTGGACACTTGGATTGCGGCCATGTCCCAAGAGGATAAGGTGGGGCAGCTGATGATGATCAGCCTTCATGGTAGTACGATAGGACAATCCCAAAAGGATGTGATCCGAAAATACCGTGTCAGTGGCGTTATGTTAACGAATGAAAATCTTATTAATAAGAACCAAGTGAAAACTTTCACCAGCGATATTATGCAAACGGCGATAACCTCTAGCATGGTGACACCTTATATTGCGGTGCATCGTGATCGCATATTGCATGGGAATGAAAGTTTCTTGCGGTTGCCGAAGCCCAATCGATGGGGGCAATTGCCTATGGATCGTATCATTAATTTGGCCACGCGATCTGCTATTGAAATGCGGGATATGGGCTTTAACTTGGTTATTGGGCCTAATGCTAACCTTGGCGTACCGAATATGTCCTATACATCTGACCCCACGTGGGCAGGTCACATAAACCTTGCGATGGTGGAGCGTTACCAAATTAATCATATGTGGTCCGCTTATAACTACTTTCCGGCGGTGACCTTAGGGGATGCATCCTTTGGATCAGCTAATGAGGCGAAAGCGTATCTCAGCAATAATGATGTAGCCGTCTTTAAACGTCTCATTGCGCAGACGACGGCGAATAGCTATATGCTTGTGATGAGTCACATCCAGATTCCTGCTATCGATAACGAACACTTGGCGAGTTCCTCTAAGCCGATTATAGACGGTTGGCTTCGCAAGGAGCTCGGTTATAAGGGTATCGTTATGACGGACCGTATCGATGTGGGTGCGTTGCAATCCAACCAAAAGATAGGCGATTATGCTGTGGTTTCCATTTTGGCGGGCAGTGATCTTATTCTTGTTGATGCGGATACGATTCATATCGATGAAGTCCATCGTGCGCTGGCGCAAGCGGTGGCGGATGGAACGATTACGACCGAGCGGCTTAATGAATCGGTTAAGCGCATCTTATTGATGAAAATGCAAACGCAAATTGATCCATAAGATATTTAGGAATATTAGATTTTGTAATCAGAAATTTACGAATTAGATATTTACAAGTTAGATATTTACTATTAAGAAACTTAGTATAAGAGAATTTAGTAATAATTTAATATACTTAACATGCAAATGACGTGCTATACCTTTTGGTTAGCACGTCATTTTTAAAATATATAGATTAAACTGTATAGATTAAAATCTATAGTTTAATATGTATAGCTTATAATGTATAACTTATAATGTATAACTTATATAACCATGCCTTATAGGATATGTTGATATCAAAGGTATATGAAAATAAAGTAATCATAAGGCCTTTTATGATGGTAAGGCAACATGTATCGCATGAAAGCTATGATTTGATGCGTAAAAAAATTAACATAATAAAAAGCTATGTTAACTATATGAAAAAAAGTTTAATAATGATTTAAAATTATGATATAATAATTTCCGTAAATAGTTGGAGGTGAGTATATGAATTTTGTGGGACGTGCTGAAATTATAGAGCGTATCCAGTCCCGAATTGCAATGGGCCAAATGAGTTTATGTGTTGTATATGGTCCTCATCGCAGTGGTAAATCCTATGTGGCTTCGCAACTTGTACGCCGTCATAAGGCGATATATTTGGCGGGGCGTATGGCTAATGAATCCGTCCATGTGGCTGATATAAATAGAGCTCTTGAGGCACGTTTTGTTCCTGCTAATGCTCAAGATACATTCGAGCCTGTAGAGAGTTTGCAGCAGGCTTTTGTGAGACTTTTTGAAAGCAGTGTGAAAACACCTCAGACTGTGGTGATTGACGATTATCCATCCTTGGTGGAAGCAGTTCCTCAGTTTCCCATTCACTTGCGCGATTTATTAGATACCTATAAAGATACGAGTCGTTTGAACATCATATTGATGGCTAATGGTCTGGAACAGCTCGATGGCCGCATCATTGGCGATCGCAGCCTTATCGGTCCTTTCGTGTCCGAATATCTCGAGGTGAAACCTTTTTCCTTAGTTGATATGAAATCCTTGGGCCTTCACTATGCAAAGGATGATTTGCGCACCGTCTTTGCCGTAACCGGTGGGTTACCTGCCTATGTGCAATACTTTGATAATGGTGAAAGTATTGATACGAATATTATTAACTTGTTCTTCTCAGTAACGGGAGCTCTCTTTGAAGAAACACAATATATCTTGCATCGAGATATGAAAAATATAACCGGAGCCAATGCCATTTTAACGGGCCTTGCTAGCTTGGAAAGACCGTATTACGTGGAGCTTTTACAAGAAAGCCAAATTAAAAGTGGTACCTTTACATCTCGTTTGAACGATCTCATGTCTATGGGACTTGTGGGCCGCATTCAGGCAAGTAACCGTGGGAACGCGAAGTACGCGGATTACCATTTCACGAATAGTATGTTCCATTTCTGGTACCGCTATGTATATAAATACTGGGGCGACATCGTGCGCGGTTATGGCGCTGATGTATATTATAATTATGTAAAACCGCAACTAAAGGACTTTGTCCAAGCCGCGTGTATTGCGATTTAATCAGACAATTTCAGATTGAATACTACTACTTAGAGATTAAATACTATTACCCAATGATAGTATATTTCCTCTTATAATGACACCACATTGCGTATGTGGTGTCATTTTTAGTAATTATATATTTTCAGTAATTACCTTTTGGATTACATACTTATGTTGTACTTTGGATAGAAATTAAGGCTCAAATATAACAGAATATAGGGAAATTCCAAGGAATTGCTGATTTGTCAAAACACTCTTTCCGCGGTATTGTGTACATAAGCGCTATGCCATGGCAGGAAAGGGGATTTATGTTATACACAAACGAAGAACCTTTAGTACAAAAAACATGTATTAAAACTGCAAACTTACAACATGACAACTATCAGTCAGAAATGTTAGAAACACAGGCATTACCATCTCATTCTTTACTATCGAAAGCTAATGAGTCTAGCCGAAGTATTCCTGAGAAATTGAAATTACAGACCCTCGTCTGTGGTCATCAAGTCTTATCGTCCTTGTCGGATAAAAGTCTCGTATCCATCTGTCAAAAGCCGAATATGCGGATTCAGACGGTGGGCTATCAGCCGTGGTCCGTTGACGAGCTTCGTCATGATGCGGCACAAATCGAGCTTTGTCGCAGGTATCGACCGCTCATCTTGCACTATACGAATCGCATGGGAAACCGAGAATTCCGCGAGGACGTAGAAAGCTATCTTTGGGCGATCCTCATAGAATCGATTTATAGCTTTGATTTGGACGGGGCCGTACCGTTCCCAGGCTTTGTGAAAGCTGGTGTTATGTACGGTTATATGCGGTACTGGAAGCGTGAGCGATTGCGTTATCGCCGTGAAATTCACATCCCAGATCGCACCACCGATGATGGAGAAGTCGCCTTTGGTATGGATATCTTCGCATCTGGCGAAAATGTAGCGGATATGGTGATGAGTGCCGATGAAGAGCATAGGCTGCGAGCTCGTCTAGTGTGGGCTTTAGGCAGACTATCTCCTGATCAACGGGACCTACTGCGCCGTGTCTATGGTGAGTGCCAAAGCTTAGTATCGGTTAGTGAAGAATTGAACTGTAGTCGCCAAGCCATTCAACGGCGTCACGAACGGGCTATTCGAAAGCTGCGTAGATATTTGAGTGCGGACTTTGAAGACTTGCGTGTGCATTAGTTATTATAATTTAATTTCTTATTTATATTCTATATATTGCATATTTCTTTTAAACTCGATTAACGAATATACATAAAATATGCAATTCTCAATTTAAATGAGAAAATAATGACACATCAAGGTATAGTTAACTTTTACAAGATTATAAAGTCTTTAATTATACGTAAATTTCTATAGTTTTGTATATATATTTACAAATTATACAGGCTGATATACAATTAAGTCAGCAGCAGATTAAAGCATGCTAATCTGCTTTCACAGAACACGTGTTCATTGTATTGTTGAAAGGAATGTTCCTGATTAGATTGGAGAGGATTCCATGGCAATAGATGATAAACTAACAGATTTGATGGCCGCTCGGCTATCTAAGGGAGAAGACTTGGATTTGATCTATACGAATCCAAAGAATCACATTGTTTGTTTTATTCCTACCTATCAACCTAGTGGTGGGGACAGTACGAAGTGCTATTTTGTGGATGGTCGCGAAGAAATGGTTCATCTGCCGATGCGCACGATTACGCGAGAGCTTGCGATGCAGGAAGGGCTGAGACCCAATTACATCATGACCAGCGACGGTCGACGTAGTAGCTATACCGCGCCTAAGACCTATGGTCCGCATCTAACCTTTGCTCATATTAAATGTCGCCGCCCTATCGGCAAGGACGTGGTGTACGGCCTCTTTAACGTGGCTATACCTTATGAATATATCGTTAAGGAAGGTCCAGAACCCGATACGAGCTATATTCATGTGGCGGACTTTGCACCCATCTTGGTGTACCAATCCCCACGTCATGTCAAACACAAACTGAACGAAGCGATGCTAGAACACTGCAACTACGTGCGAAAAATGCTAGCCCGCATCAAACTCAGCCAAAACCCTCAAGTCGTGGCCGAACTATTTATCGCCTGGAGAGACCTAACGAGATAATTCGTTGGACGGTGAAAGTAGAAGTAGGAGGGTGGAGAGAAATCTGGAAAAGGAGGATATGAATATTGGCGAATTGTAGTAGAAGTTAATATGTAAATAAAAATGATCTATCTTAGTTTTATCTAAGATAGATCATTTTTATTTAGGTTATACAAATATGTTATCTAAATTTTAAATAGTGTAAGTTACTCAATAATTATAGGATAATTTGTGATGATAATTTCTGTTTCTATTGGACGTGACGAATTAGAGCTAATCATTCTTCTGACACCCACTTCTTCATAGGAATACCTTTGATCAGTATAGAGTGATTTTATATAATCTGTAGCATTATTGGTTAACATACAATATACACCTCGATTAGTTAAATCATAAAATAGATTTGCTAATCTTTCGTGATCATTTTTGGTGAATCCCCCTGCTTGATACGTATGAAAAGTATCATCATAAGGACTGTCAAAAAAAACAAAGTCATTCATCTGGGCTTGTCTAGCAATATCTTCAAAATCTGCACAAAGGATTTGAGTATGTGTTAATTGCTCAGAGCATTTTTCTAAATTGCCATTTTCATATAAAGTAACTGATTTTTTTTTCCCTGATGGGATATTAAAGTCGCCTTTTAGATTCTCTCTAAACATGCCATTATAACCTGCTTTGTTAAGATATATCATCAAGGCTGCATCAACAGAGTTCAAGTTTAATTTAGAATTACGACGTCTAGCATTAAATTTATCTCGCATTTCATAATAATATTTTTCGTCATGATACTTTGTATGTAAGTTTAACTCTCGTTTTACATATGGTAAGTTGTCTCTAATTTGCTTATAGCAGTTTATTAAATCTCTATTTTTATCACCAATTATAGCATTATGAGGACATAGATTAAAGTAAACTGCTGCACCTCCACAGAATGGTTCTACATATCTATTAAAGTTTTGGGGCTTTAATTGGTTAATGGTATTTAATAACTGCCTTTTTCCACCAGCCCATTTTAATATTGGTTTTATTATAATCACTCCCTTTTATTTATCTTATATTATATAAGAAAATAGGATTAATTACATCAAGAAGATATTATTAATATGTTGCAAATATATTATAAATTATAAAGGAACAAATATTTTTAAAATAAATAAAATGATGTAATTTTTATATTATATTGCAATATTTGACAAATATTGCAATATAATATAAAATACAGTCAAAGAGGTGAGCTTATGGAAAAGAAAAAAGAAAATTTTAAAAGATTAGCTGAAAGTAGAACTAATAAAGTGATAGATATGTTAGCTCTTATTGGAAATTTATCTAATCAGTCTAATTATGAATATACAGCTAGAGATGTTAATAAGATATTTTCTTCAATAGAAAAGGCATTGGATATTCAAAGAGAGCGATTTAATAGTAATTTAAGTAAAAAACGTAGATTTAAGCTTTAAAAAGGGGGGCTTAAGATGGAGGAGTGTTGGCATTTTATTAATAATCAATATGGGGCTGATACAGGGTTAAAGGATAGTAATATGTTAATGTTTGCTAAAGATCCTTTTGAAAGTTTGGCACGTGAGATGTGTCAAAACTCTATTGATGCGAGAGCAAAAGCTAGTGATAAGCCAAGTATTGTTCAATTTAAAACTTTTAAGCTTAAAACGGAAGAGGTTCCTGGAATTGATTTGTTAAAGGAAAATGTAAAAAAATGTTTGAATTACTGCAAGAATTTGAATAATGAATCAGAAGAAGCTGATTTGCAAACGATGCTAAATTTACTTAACCAAGACTATTTAGAGTGTTTAAGAGTGAGTGACTTTAATACGACTGGATTGATAGGTGTAGATACAAATAAGACTGATTCACCATTTTTTTTACTTACTAAGGGATCTGGTAGCACTAATAAACATGATGGCCAAGCTGGTTCTAAAGGAATTGGTAAATATGCGGCTTTTGCAGTTAGTAATTTAAATACAGTTTTTTATTCAACTAAAACTTTCGACTCTAAAGAAGGTGGTATGGGTATTTCTAAGCTACGCTCAGCTCCTATAGAGAAAGATGACCCATACTTACTTACAACTGGGATTGGGTATTATGCATTAGATAAAAATATGCCTATTCAACATCCGTTATTACTCGACAAAAATTATAAACGAGATACAACAGGTACAGATGTTTTTATATTAGGTGTTGAACTCGATGAATTAACTATTGGAAAAATCGTATATACTGTTCTTGATAGTTTTATGTATGCAATTTTAAACTATAATGTTGAAGTGGAAGTTGAAAACTATAGTATTAATAAAGATTCGTTAGAAGAATATCTTAGTATTGAGTTTTTAGATAAAGCTGGAGTTAGTGAAAAAGCAAAGAAAGCTTTGTTGGCTCAATACGAGTTATTAAGTTCTGATGAGATACCTTTTGAAACTATAAAATTACCTAATGATTATGGTGAAATTAAAATTAAGGTTAAGTTATATAATCCTCAAACTAATGAAATTGTTAGTAATCAATGTGATATTATTAGACATCCTTATATGAAAATTAAGAAATATGCACCTGAAATACCATGCTTATATTCAGCTGTATGTGTTATTGAGGATCCATCTGTAAATAAAATGTTAAGGACGATTGAAAATCCTCAGCATACAGAATGGGAAGTTGAGCAACTTATTACAGATAAAGAAACGAAAAAAAGATATAAAGGATTAGTACGTTCAATAAATAGAGCAATAAAAGATTATATTAGTAATATAGCAATGGCTAACATTGAAGATACAACAGATTTGCCTTTAGCGAGTCATTATATCCCAGATCTTCAAGCTCTCGGTTCTGAAAATAGTAATCAACTACTACGGGAAAAGGCAAAAATATCATTTGCTCAAAGAAGAAGTTATACAGAATCTAAAAAACCTAGAAAGAAGTATGAAAAAAAGAAAGATAATCCTAAACGCCATGGTAATAGAAGAATAGATAATATTAGATTTGCATCTATGTATCATGATTCTACAAAAGCGTATACGTTATTTTTCGATGCACCATGTAATGCAAAAAATTGTGAACTTAAGTTATTTGCATGTGGTATGGGTGGAGATCGTCCTCAGTTAGAGATTCTTAATGCTAGTTTAAATCAGATACCTTGTAATATTCGTGATAATCAAGTTATATATGGGTTTGATTTAGAGGAAAATCAAAAGTATATCTTAGAATATAAAATTGCAAATGATGAAAAACTAGCAGTGGAGGTAGAATTAGATGAAATTAGGGAAAAGACTATTTCCATATCCTCTATTGAATAGTAATCCTGAATTGAGTACTTATACATTAGATAGTACATATAAGCTTGTAATCGATTTGGTAGATGGATGCCCAGAAATTATTAATCAGAATATTCGTTTAAAAAATGTTCGTTTCGAATTAGAAGAAGAGCAATTATTAAACCTATATAAAGAAGAGAAACTATCTTCAATTCTTGTAGTGGAATGTTCGCAGTCTTTGTATCGTGATAACTTTCTTATCAATGAAGAAGGAATCGATATAGATCTTCCGTTAAATAAAATTAGTGGTAATCTAGTTATATCATCTTTTTTAGTCGCAAAGGAGCGTATTGATAACTTTCATAGTAAGTCGTTTCAACATCCTTACATAAAATTTAAATATACATTTGATCCTTATGATATAGTTGCTGCAGATGATGGATTTTCATTACCTGTAATCATTGATGAGGAAGAGCCTAGTGAATTACCTTCTATTTTTCAAGTGGTTAAAAAAGAGGATGCTAAAAATGTAGCTTTTGATAGTAATGGAGCAAAAATTAATATACTTTTGCCAGATGAAGCATATAAAAACTTTAATTTTATCAAACAAAATCCGAACTTAATTAGTGTTGGATTAGGGTTACTCGCAGTTCCTGCATTGGCATGTTCTTTGAATTCTCTTAAACTTAGTTTAAAATCTGATGATAGTTCAATTGATGAATTATTTGACGAATATGATTGGTTTAGATCTGTTTGTGATTCTTATCTCAATACATATAAAAGAGAGTTAACGAAGGATGATTTACTTGAAGGTGATTGTTTTATCATTGCACAAGAGATTTTAGGCTCTTCACTAATAGAGTCACTAAATGATATTACAAAATTTAGAGAGACAGGTGATGAATGATGGATACTATACAAGTAAAAGTTATATCAGAAAAAGCGTTAGCTCATCTTAAAACAAATATCCAACAATTAAAAGAATTATTTAACTCTAATAGAGATAGTGGTGATTGGATTAATACTGCACTAAAAGATTTAGATGGACCTATTTTTGTAGATAAGCCATATAGAATACCAGATTTTAAGTTGCATCCTGTATCAGTAGCTAATGACTATGATCTTGAGTATGAGAATGGAAAAATTTTATATAATTCCTTAAAGGGATTACCTCCATACTTATTAGGGGATATAAGGTTTTGGGTTTGGCTGATATTTGAAAAGGCTTATAAAGAGTCTCTAAATATGATGCAATCATTAGATAAAGAAAGCTCTTATTTGAATCAGTTATTAGGAGCACAAGGGCAACGTAGAGGCATATTTCAAAATGTTTTAGCAAGGATATGGGCTCGTATATATTTCTTAGTAGATAGAGATGATTTTGAGTTATGTGAGTATGTAAGTAAAAATCCATATCGTTTTAGAGATTTGGGATGGAGAAGTATCTCCAATTATCCGTTTTTTAATAGAGGCTATATACAAGCAATTAAAGACGTAAATTCTATGCCCGAGTTTTCTGATAAGGAAGATAATGGTATATATACTGAACTTATAAAAGAAGTTACTAAGTTAGGTAGTATAAAATGTGTAGATATTATGTCAAAAGAGGACGTGTTTGAGTTTGTTCGTTCAAAGTATATTAGCTTATTAAGGGCTAATAAGTCTGCATAAAATTTTATTTTACATAGTCTATTCAAATTTTAAATAGTATTTATAAAAATGATGGGATGCCTTTATATTAAGGTATCCCATCATTTTTAGTCAGAATTATAGTTTAGCCAGCATCCTTCGTCATCAGCATTAAAGAAGTGTATATCAGTATTATCATTTATATTAGTAATTCTCTCAATTATCTTGGTACATTCAGCATTTAATATATGATCTTCTTTGTGTCCTTTGTGAATAGAAATAAATATCTTAAAGGGCTCACTATTATCTTTTAGTATTTGTTTTAAAATGTGTTCATCATTTTCGCTTAGCGACCAACCATAACAGATAATATTTTTTGGTAATTTTGGAAGAATATTTCTATATATATAGTTCAAATAGTAACTTCTAGAGATACTTTTTACCTTTTCTATCGATGAACCTTCACAAATAAATAGTGGATAAAAGTTAGTATCATTTGACCACTTATCTAGAATTGTTTGTAAAAGTGTTTCAGGTGGATGATATTTTATTTTTTCTTCTTCTCCAGAAATATTTACTCCAAGAACTATATTTCCATGAGGATAATATAGTTTTGCTTGATCATCCAACCAGTTAATTTCTTCATTAAAAGTCAATTTATTATTTGCTGTATTATCAGGTAGAAAAAAATCGGTAAATTTATCATTTTGACTTTGATGAAGAAGAATATAATATATAAGTAAATCATAATTCAGATTAATAATATATTCAAATTGGGTTAGATAACTAAAGAGTTTTTTGATAGTTTCTTCTGAAGCCGTGATGAAAGATAGCGAAGAATATTCTGGATGTATACTTTGAATTGTTTGAATTAATGATTGTCTTATTGTTATGTTTGTATCTGAGATTAATTGGTTAAGCTGAGCTATTTGTGGTGAGGTAGAGGTAATAGCTTTATTAATTTTTTGTGCGATATCTAATTGATATATGACAGATTCGAAATTTGTTGTATTAAGTGTATCAAATATTAAAGCGGGAAAATCATCTATTTCAGAAGCTTTTAAGAAGAGATTTTTATAAGAAAATTTTTTAGAGATAGATATGCTAGCACCATTTCCTAAAATGATAGCTGCATTTTTTAAGTTTATACCATCTATAAGTTCAGAATATTTTTCTAACATTTTACAAGTCCTTTTATATTAATAATTAGATTTATGACTACTTTTTAAGTATCAAGATTTTACTTTAAAAAGAGCCTTTTCTTACTAACTTGTTGTTAAAAGAGAAAGGCTCTTTTTATAATTTAACGATATGATTAGTCTTTATATTAGCTAATTATGGCTGCCATTTCGAATATCCAAATCCCATCATAATAATACTCACCACGAGCATGCCGTTACCAAGGGTAATGGCGTTTTCACTTGTGGCTAGGCAGGTAATAAAGGATCCGATGCCCATAATGATTGTGCCTAGTATAGCAGATAGTTTATGAATTGCCATGATAATCACCCTTTGCTTTCACTAACAACATCAGGTTTAACAATATACGTAATGAGTGCGTACAGTAGGGCTCCGATTACAATCCCGTTCAGCGAAGCCAGTCCGAATGGTATGAATTTAACACAGACCAATGCGATGGCCCATGTGATCCATGGAACTAGATTCCATTTTTTGAAAGTCGCTTTGTTGTAATCGATATATTTTCCACGATGAACCAGGTAAAAGTCCGCTAAGATAATACCGCATAGTGGCGGAACGATGATGCCTAGTGTACTTAAGAATACAAAGAGGGAGTCGATTTTATATGGTTGTGTCATTATTGCTAATGCAGAGATAGCAATGAGCACGGCTAGCATAATATTTCGATTCAGTTTGAAAGAGTTGGCTAGATTCAATGATGTGGAATAGAGGTTCGCACCATTTGTGGTAAAGATATTTGTAGTCAACAATAGTAAGCTTGGGAACACGAGGCCAAAGCTTAATAGTACGTTGATTAAGTCACCATCATTCATAGCAACGCCTGCGATAGCACCGCAACTGATCATCAAGGTATTGCCGCCTAATAAACCAATTGTGCTCGCTGTAATAACGTCTTTCTTGCTTTTACCATAGCGCATAATATCAGCGATACATGTGGCAGTAGATAAAATCCATGTGCCGATAACGATGGTAATGCCTGAAAGTAAATCGATAGGTTGTAATGGCACATAGTTAAATAATTCTTGCCAACCACCGATTGTTTGAACCGAGCGAGCCGCCGTTCCTAGGGAAAGGAATACGATGGACGGAATCGCAATATAGCCGAATACGGCGAGAGATTTAATGCCGAGAACTGCAAAGATACCCATAATAACGGCGCTGAGCATCATAGCAATGACTTCGCCCGTATAGGAGAGGTTGAATACTTGAGCAATAAAATGTCCATATAAAGCCGCTTGAATAGTGTACCAACCTAGATTGACGATAGGTACGAAGAGAGAGGCAATTCTAGATCCTTCCTGACCGAAACTGTATCGAGTCAAAAGGGCAAAGGTAAGGCCTGTTTTATAGGCGATTACACTCACTAGTCCTGCGATGATACATAAGAAAATATTTCCTAGAATCATGGCTAATAGTAATTCGTTGAAAGTCAGCCCCGCAGCTAATCCGCCACCAGCCATCATACTAGTAACAAGAAAAACGAACCCAGTCCAAACGATGGTGAGAGAAAAGCAGGACTTTCTTGCCTCTAATGGGACAGGCTCTCTAGAGTACTCATTATCTGTGTTTGTATCAACTGGTTCTACAAACTCTAATTTCTCCTTACTCATACATCTATACTCCTTTACGTAATAAAAAATCTACCATGATGTGTTTAAGATTTATATAAGCATGGTAGTAAAGACCTATTATGTAGCGTAAATATAGTGAATTCTTCTAATAAAGGATAGATATTTAATTTGTCATAAACGA
>ERZ506883.127-NODE-127-length-38665-cov-9.90054_pt1 | contig 38665 bp, 31 predicted proteins | sample MGYA00513177_ERZ506883 | MGnify/ENA metagenome assembly ERZ506883 | reverse complement strand
GATATAAATAAGGCCACGGCTGATTTCATGTTGGAACAGCCGTGGCTCAGTTTATTTTTTTATCCGTACAAACGAGACTGTTCCGCAGATTATGGTTGATTGGTGTGTGCGGTAATATACTATATTCAGAAAAACTATTCAGGAGAGTGTTAGTGTGAGAAAATCAGATTGGGCAAAATGGTTGATCGTGATTCCGGCAATGCTAGGCATTGTGTTGGTAACCTATGTGGATCGTATAACAGATATCTGGGGATTTGGTGCATTTATCTGCCAGCTGATTGCGATTTTAGAATTGGCTTATGGTATGCGAATCGCGATGTTGGCACAGAGTAGAAAGAAGTCCTACCGGTTAACACCGGAAGAACGACATGAGTATGCACAGTATTTATATGAGAAACAATATCAACGTTACCCTGCTGTGGCGAATCAGATGCTTTTGGTTATGGCAAGGATGAGTATACTTCTTGACAATTATGAACGGGCTACACAGGAGCTGGAAGATATTTGTATAGATAAATTTAATCCGGCACAGTTGAAGGTGTATTATTACCTGAAAGTGGTTACAGCAGTAGTGGCAGGAGATACAGAAGGGCTTCAAGAGAGCCAGATGCGTTATGCAGGGATTCCGGATACTAAATGTGTATATCCGACAGAAACTGAGCTTGCTGAGTGGATAGAGCAGAGAGATACAGTGCAGATGGCAGAAGCACTGAAAAAGGCAGTGCCGGATAAGAAAGAGCATCCGGTACGGATCAGTATCATTACTTTGATTCTTGCATATAGTACCTTCTTTTACGGATTGTGGTATGGTATAAACCGTGATATGGGATATGAAGTGAGATATCGTTTCGCAGAAATATCGATTGCTGTTATTACAATCAGTCTGGCGATTCTTTTAATCTGGGGAATCGTAAGCTTGTACAGACACAATTGCCAGGCATTATCCATACAGCCTGGTAAAAACAGAGTGGCATTAATGATCATTTTTGGAGCTGCTGCGATATTTACACTTTTGATTATTGGAATGAGTGGTCTGAGTGTAGTGTTCGGAATGGATGGAGAGGAGACGGTGACTGGTCATGACAGCAAATATACGTATATAACCGTGCAGGAGGATTATGGAGGCGAGCGGAGATATCGAACCAATAATCCATTTGTTATGCAGAGTATGGATGGTCTGTGGTGGTCTTCGGATTCTTCGGATATAATGGATGCTGAAGAAGATAACGAAGAATCATCGGATGCGGATACAGAGGATTTCCCAGTGACAGAAGATACTCAGAACGGAGATGTGGTAGAAGATTATGAGGCAGAAGGACAGCATGATGGTCTGACGATTCAGAATGCGATGCTGGCGGTCTATAATTATCTTCAGGAGAATAATGCACTTCAAAATATGGCCTTCAGTTACACTGCGAATGCAAAAGGAGAAGTCTATGGTATTGTCAGTGAAACGCAGGAAACAAAAGATGGTAATACGGTAAATGTAAGATATTGTCTGTATGACAACGGAGCGAAGACGGATGCGGATGGTAATTCTTGCGAAGAACTGGTGTTAGAAAAAGTATATCCAGACGGTAATTACGAGACCGAATTGGTAGATTTTTATCTGGTAAATACGGATACGATGCAGGTGACAGATGAACAGAAGAATACGTGGTAAAATAAATTCTGGGGAAGTAGGTGCATTATATGACAATGGGAGAAAAAATAAAACAACTGCGAAGTGCAAATGGGTTTACACAAGAAATGCTTGCAGAAAAAATGAATGTGTCCGTTCGGCAACTGTAAGAGTAATTAACTGATGTTAGGAGCCTCAGTCTTTCGGAGGTTGGGGCTTCGATTTGTATCTATGATGATTGCCGGGTAACTTTATTGAATAAATACACATTGACAAGCATCTATGCGTAGGGTAATTTGATATATAGATGATTGCCTATGTGAGGTAGCGAAAATGGAAGCAAAGGATATGATACTAATATGTAAAGCATTATCGGATACAAATAGACTGGAGATTGTTCGGATGCTGTCAGACGGAGAAAAATGCGGATGTAAGATTCTGGATAAATTCAATATCACGCAGCCTACTTTATCACATCACATGAAAATATTGGTTGACTGTGGGATTGTAAATGATCGTAAGGAAGGCAAGCGGCATTATTATTCTCTGAACAAAAAAGTAATAAGAGAGGCAAGTTCATTTGTTGAAGCTTTGGGAAGGTAGGAAATGAAAGAAGAATGTATTATATGTAAAGCACCACTTATATATCTTGAAAAAGATGAAATGATGGAGTGTGTGTTATGCCATAAAAAGGAATTAAGCAAAACTAGATGTGAGCAGGGTCATTATGTATGTAATGAATGCCATACAAAAGGAATGGGTGTAATTATAGACATATGTCTTAGTGAAACATCTAAGAATCCGATAGAAATTATAAGAAGAATGATGGCGCAGCCATTCTGTCATATGCATGGACCAGAGCATCATGTTATGGTTGGTTCAGCGCTTCTTACCGCATATAAAAATGCAGGTGGTGAGATTGATTTGCCGGAAGCTCTGCTTGAAATGATGAATAGAGGAAAAGCTGTTCCAGGCGGTGTATGTGGATTCTGGGGTGCTTGTGGCGCCGGAATTAGTACAGGAATGTTTATATCAATAATCTCAGGAGCGACTCCACTTAAAAATGAACCTTGGGGTCTGGCTAATAAAATGACTTCTAAGGCACTTGACGCAATCGGGAGCATTGGTGGACCAAGATGTTGTAAAAGAGATTCCTATATAGCCATAATCTCAGCAATTGACTATGTGGCAGAGAATTTCAATATACAAATGGAAAAGCCTGTTATAAAGTGTATTCATTCTGATAAGAACAACCAATGTATTAAGGAGAGGTGTCCGTTTCATGAATAAGAAAAAAGTCGCATTTATCTGTGTTCATAATTCATGCCGTAGTCAGATTGCAGAGGTATGCAGGTAGATAAAATAATTATCTACCTCCTACCCGATTTTAGAAATTAAGAAAGTTCTGCCACATTCTTGTAGCCCAGATGGAATTAATCATCAATGTCGTATTTGTTTTCCAGCGCTTCTTCTGCTAATTCCAGTTCATCTTCCAGTTTTTCAATCGCGCGTTCTCTCGCTTTGTATGTCTCGAAGCTAATCTCTTTCATCTGGTAAGCATACTCAAATTCATCATCAAGTTTATCCAGTTCGTCATCGACTGCGTCTACCTGTTTTTTCAAAGCGTAGAATTGTTCGTGATTCTCAGATGCATTTGTAGATCTTTTTGCATTGTTTACACTTTTTGTTATATTACGGACATCGTTTTCATAAGAAGAGAAATCATAATCCTTTTCGTTCACATTCTCTACTGCGTTTTCTGTGTTACTGATGTTATCATCATCGTCATCTGTATTTGATGTTACAACTTCCTGTGTCTTAATTTCTACATCTTCTGCTGCTCCATTATTGGATGAAGTGCATCCTGTAAAAGCAAATATTAATGTGAGAGATAATAAAACTACTAATATTTTTTTCATAACATGTTCTCCTTTCGGCTCTTGGGTGTTTTGTTTTTGCTGTTATATGTATCATATAGGGGGAAGATTAAAAAAAGATTAAAACAAATAGTAATTTCAAAAAATGAAAAAAGGACTCTGGCACACGAAAATGATTGGTATTATAATAATTACATTATGAGATTACTGATTGTAGAAGACGAGAATGATTTAAGAAACATTGTCAAAAAAAGGCTTGTCAAGGAACATTACAGTGTAGATGCCTGTGGGGATGGTCTGGAAGCGATGGATTATATCGATATGACTTCCTACGATGGTATTATTCTTGATATCATGTTGCCGGGAAAGGATGGATATGAAATCTTAAGAGAATTAAGGCGACGAGAAGATGATACACCGGTTCTGTTACTGACAGCAAAAGACAGCATTGAAGACCGCGTCAAAGGACTGGATCTTGGTGCCGATGATTACCTGATCAAACCATTTGCATTTGAAGAACTGCTTGCAAGAATCCGTGTCATGATGCGTAGAAAGCCACAATTTACATCCAATCAACTAAAAATAGCAGATCTTATTCTGGATCGTGACACAAGAAAGGTTACAAGAGCCGGAAATGAAATTGATCTTTCTGCAAAAGAATTTATGGTTCTGGAATGTCTTATGCGCAACAAAAATATCGTAATGACAAGACAGCAGATTGAACAGAATGCGTGGGACTTTGATTTTGAAGGTGGTTCCAATGTGATCGACGTATACATTCGTTATTTGCGAAAAAAAATCGATGCACAATATGAACAAAAACTCATCCACACTGTTCGCGGTGTCGGATATGTAATGAGGGAAAACGAATGAAACAGCTGACGATCAAGAAAAAAATTACGCTATGGTACACCGGAATCATTGCCGTAGTTCTTGGGACTATTTTAGTTCTCGTCCTTCTTTTTGTGGATAAGGTTGGAATTTCTGCGACAGAAGAAGAAATCATTGCCGCAGTGACCGGTTTCTCTTCAAATATTAATTTTCAGGATGATTCCTTTTATCTTGACGGCGATACCGAATTTTACGATGACGGTATTATGTTTTGTATTTATGACAAAAACGGACGCTTACTTTATGGAACGATTCCAACCCAATTTCCAGAAGAAACTATCCTCAAGTCGAATACACCGCGAATGATAACCGGATCAAATCGAAAATGGATGATATATGACAGCGTCTACACTTACGGTGATGATGAGGAAATGTGGGTACGAGGAATTACCTCCGTACATTCTATAGAACTTTTCATGCAGACATCCGAGAAAATGCTGTTGATTGTATTCCCATTACTCATTATTCTGATCGGAGCCATTGGATATTTTATGATCAAGCGGGCATTGAGACAGGTGGATCTTATCTGCGATGAAGTTGAAAACATCAGCAATGGAAAAGATCTTTCCAAACGATTGTCTCTGCCAAAAGCAAAAGATGAATTATACGAATTGTCGGAGAAATTTAACGAAATGTTCGAGCGCTTGGAATTTTCGTTTGAGAAGGAACGTCAATTCACATCAGACGTATCCCATGAACTGCGGACTCCCGTTGCTGTTATCATTTCCCAGTGTGAGTACTTATTGGAAAATGAAAACTTATCTGCGGAAGATAAGGAAGAGATTGCAGTCATCTTAAAGCAGGCAAAACGAATGTCAAAGCTGACAAGCGAAATGTTAATGATCGCCAGAAACGAACAGGGCGAGCAGCATCTGATGGAAAAACTGGATTTTGGATTATTAAGCGAACTTGTAATAGAAGAACTGCAGACAAAAGCACAGGAAAAAAATATTGAGATTACCCTGCAAAAGCAGGACGACTTATTTATGAACGGCGACCAGACATTGATTTTGCGTATGATGATAAATTTAATAACCAACGCCATCAATTACGGAAAAATAAATGGACATATCCATGTTATCCTGAAGGTCGAAAATGACCAGATTGTCGGTGAAGTGAAAGATGATGGTATTGGAATAAGTGAGGAACACCTGGACAGAATCTGGGAGCGTTTCTATCGCATAGACAAAAGCCGTTCCAGAGAAAATGGCGGTACCGGACTCGGCCTTTCTATGGTGCGCTGGATTGTAAATCTCCACAATGGAACCATTCACGTCGAAAGTATCGAAGGTATCGGAACGAGTTTTATTTTCCGATTTCCGAAAATATAAGGGGCTATCGCTGTATATCCAATTTCTTTTTACCAAAGAGAAGGGTTCATTATTCAATGTGAAGGTTTGGATGAAGCTACTGGTGAAAAAGAAAGGCCCGTATCCGTTCTGGATATGAGCCTTGCAAGAATTGGAGAATTGTAATCCGTAGATTTTACTTGTAAAATCTCTCCAGTTTTGTTTTAAAAAATTGAATTAATGGGCCGTTGAAGCAGGCATTTATAATTGCGACACTGTCATATGGAGCGATTCCCATATCTGCGACCATATATAATGCCACTCCCATAGATGCCATCAGCTGAGCAAGCAGCAGTGCAAGGATACGCAGTGGCAGATTCATCTGAATCTGCACTACATCATTCGCTACATAACAAATAAAGTCTGCAATGTATCCGACAAGAATGCAAAGAAAGTAATCAAGAGTATGTTTAAAAATGTGGCAGACGGGAAAGACGTTGTTGTAACATTTCAGAATTAGAAGAAAATTAGATGAGAAGAGGCAGATTGTAGTAACTGGCATTTTATGAGCCGAAAAAGTATGTTATAATTATTAATTGAGAATAATTAACAAAAGGGAAATGGGTATGAAAAAAAAGGAAATAAATTATCAATTACTGATAAGAAGAATAGGTCTTATCGTACTTGATATCATATGTATTATCGCAGCATCAATTCTGGCATTACTGACACGTTTTGAGTTCGATTTCAGCCAGATTCCGAAAGAATTCTTAAAAGTAATCTATAAATACGGACCATTCACCATAGTCATAACATTAATTATATTTTCACTTTTCCGTATCTACAGTAGTTTATGGGAGTACGCAGGGATTGAAGAAGTATTCAGTCTGATCGCAGCCTGTCTTGTGGCGGCCGTAGCGAAGATTGTCATCATCTTATTTACATGGAGCGTTATGCCAAGAAGCTGGTATGTACTGGATACAATTTATCTGATGATCCTGATCGGGGCAACAAGAGTATCTTACCGACTGATACGTCTGCGCAGACAGAACCGTACATTCCCATGGTCAAAGAGAAAGAAAGTCATGATCATCGGCGGAGGAGAGGCCGGAAGAAGTCTGATCACAGAGATCCAGAACAGTAAATATCTGGATCAGAAGGTTGTCTGTATCATAGACGATGATCCGTATAAGATCGGAAGATATATTAAGGGAGTCAAGGTTGTCGGTAATCGGAACAGTATCAAGAAAAGCGTCAAGAAATACAATGTCCAGCAGATCATCCTGACGATGCCATCGGCAAATGCAGCAAAGATCAGACCAATCGTGGAGATCTGTCAGGATACAAACTGTGAACTTATGATCCTGCCGGGAGTATATCAGCTGGTCAACGGAGAGGTCAAGGCAAGTAAACTGCGTCCGGTGAATATTGATGACCTTCTGGGAAGAGATGAAGTCCATGTCAATCTGAACGAGGTCATGGATTATGTATCAGGAAGAGTGATCATGGTAACCGGCGGCGGAGGTTCGATCGGAAGTGAATTATGCAGACAGATCGCAAAGCACAGCCCGAAGCAGCTGATCATCTTCGACATCTATGAGAACAATGCATATGATATCCAGCAGGAATTGTTAAGGGAACAGCCGAAGCTTGACCTGGTGGTGCTGATCGGTTCTGTACGTGATGAGAACCGTATCAACAGTATCTTCGAACAGTACCGTCCGGAGATCATCTATCATGCGGCAGCACATAAGCATGTGCCGCTTATGGAGGGCAGCCCGAACGAGGCTATCAAGAATAATGTCCTCGGAACTTATAATATGGTCAGAATGGCAGATAAATGGAATGCTAAGAGATTTGTACAGATATCTACAGATAAGGCTGTCAACCCAACGAATATCATGGGAGCTTCCAAGAGAATCTGTGAGATGATCATACAGACTTATAATAAAGAATCGGACACAGAATATGTAGCAGTGCGGTTCGGTAATGTACTTGGAAGTAACGGAAGTGTTATTCCGTTATTTAAAAAACAGATTGCAGAAGGAGGACCGGTAACCGTCACACATCCGGAGATCATCCGCTACTTTATGACGATTCCGGAAGCGGTATCACTGGTACTTCAGGCAGGTGCCTATGCCAAAGGCGGAGAGATCTTCGTCCTGGATATGGGAGAACCGGTAAAGATCCTTGATCTTGCAAGGAATATGATCCGGCTGTCAGGCTATAAAGTCGATCAGGATATCAAGATTGAATTCACGGGACTGCGTCCGGGAGAAAAATTATACGAAGAACTTCTGATGGACGAAGAAGGTATGACGGATACACCGAATAAGCTGATACATATCGGACATCCGATCGATGTAGATGAAGTCAAGCTCGCACATGCACTCAGAGTCCTTGAGAGCGCAGCACAGAATGAGACCGATGATATGCGTCTGATCGTGGAAAGCATCGTTCCGACCTATCATCCAAAATTAAATAAATCAACACAATAGAACCAGAGAATACAGGAGGCATAACAGATATGTTCAAAGAGGATCATTTGTCTTTCAGACAAAGGAAATATATGAAGGTTAAGAACATAATAGGAAGAGCTCTTGGAGGGATCGGTCTGGTGGTATTATCACCCGTCTATCTGGCAATTATTGTGGCGATCAAGAAAGAAGACGGGATCACAGCTCCTGTCTTTTTTTCGCAGAAAAGAGTAGGAATCCATAAGGAATATTTTAACCTGTACAAATTCCGCTCCATGCGCACAGATACGCCGCACGATAAGCCGACACACCTTCTGGAGAACCCGGATCAGTACATAACAAAAGTAGGACGTTTCCTGCGGAAATCATCACTGGATGAACTTCCGCAGCTTTGGAATATTGCCAGAGGAGATATGGCCGTGATCGGACCGAGACCGGCACTGTGGAATCAGGATGACCTGATCGCAGAACGTGACAAGTACGGAGCTAATGATGTAAAACCGGGACTTACCGGATGGGCACAGATCAACGGAAGAGATGAACTTGAGATCCCTGTCAAAGCCAGACTGGACGGCGAGTATGTAAAAAAGATGGGGCCGCTTATGGATATCCGTTGCTTTATCGGAACGGTATTCTCCGTGCTTCGAAGTGACGGAGTCGTAGAAGGCGGAACCGGAGCAAAGAAGAAACTTATGGTCATCACCAATCATTCTTATATGCTGTGGCAGTTCAGAAGAGAATTGATCGGGAAACTTATGGAAGATTATGATGTGATCATCAGCACACCATTCGTAGGACATGAGGATGACTTTGCAGCTATGGGCTGTACGATGATCGAGACGGATGTGGACCGTCGGGGGATCAACCCGAAGACGGATATGAAGCTGTATCTGACCTACCGCCGGTTATTAAAAGAACATCACCCGGATATGGTAGTTACCTATTCGATCAAGCCTAATGTATATGCAGGATATGCCTGCCGACAGATGCGGATCCCATATTGTGTCAACGTACAGGGACTCGGAACTGCATTCCAGAAGAAGGGACTTCGGGAAATCGTTATAAGAATGTATAAAACAGCCTTAAAAAAGGCAAAGACAGTGTATTTCGAAAATAAGGGAAATGCCAGGGTGTTCCTGCAGGAGCAGATCATCCGTCGGGAACAGATGTGTCTGCTTAAGGGAGCCGGAGTAAATCTTAAGTATTATACTTATCAGAAATATCCGGAGAATGACAAAGTGCATTTCCTATATCTTGGAAGGATCATGAAGGAAAAAGGAATGGACGAACTGTTCTATGCAGCGAAAGAACTACAGCGAAAAGAAGTACCGTTCGTTCTGGATCTGGTAGGATTCTTTGAAGACGAATACAAAGAAAAGATTGATAAGCTGGTGGATGCAAAGATCGCAGTATTCCATGGATTCCAAGAAGATCCGAGACCGTATTATGCCATGGCCGACTGTGTCGTGCTCCCAAGTTATCATGAAGGAATGTCAAATGTACTTCTGGAGGCAGCAGCGACCGGACGGCCGGTGATCACCAGCAATATTCCGGGCTGTAAGGAAGCCGTAGACGATGATAAGAGCGGGCTTCTGTGTGAAGCAGAGGACTGGAATGATCTGTACCGTAAGATGAGTAAGATCGCCCGGATGAGCCGTATAGAACGCGAAGCAATGGGAGTATGCGGCAGAGATAAGATGGCGCGGGAATTCGATAAGGATAAGGTTGTGAAGAAGACGATACAGGGGATCGAGAGAGTATAATATAATCAAAGACGGTAAAAAGGAAACTCCTTTTTGGCAGATGCCAGAAAGGAGTTTCCTTTTATTAAAGATTTTTATCTAAGCTTTTTTATCTACCTTATCTACGGAATCTTCTCTTACAGATCACAGCTGCGATCACAGCAAGTGCTGCCAGAGAAAGAAGTGTGTACATCCATACCGGTGACTGATCGCCGGTTCTGGCTGCAGCTTTGTTAGAAGCTTTGCCGTTGGTTGATTTGTTAATATTTATATTCTTGGTTGTATTCTTGTTATTATTCAGGTTCTGATTCGGCTTCAGATTCTGTCCAGGATTATCGCTTCCAGGATTCTTCGGATCATCCGGTGTACCAGGATCCGGTTTGTCAGGATTCTCCGGGTCATCTTTGGCCTGGATCGTGTAAGTGGTCCATCCGCGTGCCAGAGGAAGCGAATATGTCTCACCGTCTAAAGTAACCTTCTTACAAGGCTCGCCATACGCGGACACATCGTCCATGACAAGCTCTGCTTTCGCATGATAAGTACCTGCCTTGGAAGGAACTTCGGAAAGTTCTTCTCCGACAGCACCGTTATCATCTGCATAGTAAGTCATCTTATAAGCAACGCCCTCTACCTCTTTGCCCAATACATAAGTATGGAAATATGGTGCAAGGTCGATCGAAGATCCGTTCTCCGTAAATGTCTCGTCATACGCACGGCTTAATACCGGAGCGTAATCAGATCCATACCAGGTGTAATAAAGTGCTTTCAGGAATTCGGTTCTTTCCGCATCTTTCTCGGCGTCTGTAGAAGGAGTATAGCCTTCTTCGTGGTTAGTGAAGTAATTGCGCAGTTCATTTGCCGCAAACTGCATGCCGGCCTCATCTGCTGTCGTGTAGATGGTGAAACGCTTGTTCTTGAATGTAGTACCTGTCTTGACATTCTTATCATTTACAATAACGATATTGGCTTTGTAGTAAGATGTGATGACATTATTACCAATGTACATTGCACCGGCGGTACTTTCATCTGTCGGAACAATCTTACCATTCTTGTCATAAGTCAGTTTGTAGTAAGTATCTTTGGCTTTCTGACCGATGCCGGATTCATTGGATACGGTCTCTACCGTGTGATAGTTAAAGTACGTGTCAGCTTCTTTGAAAGGTTCTGTAGAACGGAAATGCTTCACAAAGTCTTTTGCAACATCTTCAAACTGAGACTGTTCACCGGCTGTGTAACCTTCTCCGGAGAATACGATCGTCTTATTGTTATAATAAGGCATAGCACCCGGATAATCGGCTGTATCGTTATTCTGAAGGGTCGTAGACTTGAAGGTGATCTCATAGTCTTTGGTCTTGCTGCTGATCGCAGTTCCTGTGGCTTTGTCATAAGCGGTAAGGGTTACGCTGTAACGGCCAGGAGTTACCGGTGCTTCGTCGCTGTCATAGTCATAAGTGATCTCAGCGGCGTAAGGAACAGTTCCTTTATAATGCGCTTTTACCGTATAGTCTTTGTCATAATTAACGGTATAATTAAGGTCAGCAGGTTTGCCGTCGTATACCTTGGACGGAACATCGAGAGTGATGAGGTCCGGTAATTCGATCGTGTAGGAAGCTGTCTGACTGCATTTCTCATATGTGCTGTCTCCGGCAAATGCAGCTTCGATGGTATAGGTTCCGGCTTTGTTAGGAATACTGGATACTACGTTGCCGTTCTCATCCTTGTAAGTAAGCGTTAAAGCATCACCGAGCTTGTCGCCTGTGATCTCATTCTTGCCTCTGCGGAGGATAAAGTATTCTCGCATATCTTTGCCTGTGTCAGACTCATAGAACATATCTGCATAAGGCTGGAAGAATAACTTGGTTACATTCGAATCCTGGCAGAAGGTCTTGCGGATCTGTTCTTTACATACTTCGCAGAAAGCATACTGCTTACCAAGAAAACGCATCTTACAATTCTGGTGTGGACGGTACCATCCGTTACCGCCATTGTCATATTCATAGACACCGACTTCATTCTTACCGATGAAGCGTGACCAGCGGACCTTTGCCGGATCAGATTCAGCTGTCATATTCGGCATCTCGGCCGCATAGCTTGCACCTGCAAAATATTCATCCGAAAGTTTGGCAGTGGTGTGTCCAAGCTCGTGAAGCATCATCTCGAGTGATTCATTATTAAGAGAAGCAACACATACATCTCCGCCGCTTCCGCCGTATGTAGTAGCATTGACGATTACAACATTAAAGTCTGCTGCAGGAAGGTACTGATCTGATAACTGCTTTGCTTTCTTAGATCCATCTGAACTGATCGTAAGAAGACGCTGCATACCGCCTGACCAGAATGAAGATCCGAAGTAGGTGTCGCGTGTGTCTGCGTTCGCCTGCTCCTGGTTGATCGCTGTGTCTGCTTTTGCGCCCGATTCGTTCGATACAACTCCGAGAGCGTAGATCTTGATCGTATCTTTGAACTCATCCCAAGGAGAAGTATCCATCAGATAATCCGCGGTATTCTGAGCATTGGTATAGAACGAATCCTGCTCGGAAGCAGTGAAGCCGTCGCCGAAGATAAGCAGGACGAAAGCATCTTCGTCAGCCAGACTCTTGTCACCGTATACGAGGTGAGGAGTCTTGTCCGGAATCGGATCGGTAACTGCATCGTCAGCTGCCTTTACTTCCTTTGTCTCTTTCACGTCCTGCTTAGCAGCTTCCTTACCGGATGAAGCATCTGTTGCAGAAGTACCGGCTACAGAATCTGATACAGAATCCGAAACGGAATCGGGAGTGGTCAGGTTCGCATCGGTGGTCGCTGCATCTGTGGAATCCGTTACGTCCTTAACTTCCGGTGTCTCAGGACTTACAGTCTGTTCTTCGGAAGTAACCGGATCGGCTGCGAATGCATGGCCAGGCGGTACCAGTAATGAAGAAATTACCAGTGCGCCCGCCAGGACAGGAGCAAATCTCTTTTTCCAATAACTTTTTCTAAACATATAGGCCTCCTTTCAGTAATGCCAATGTGTGTTGGGCGTTACACGATAATTATCTCCCTTACATCATGTAAACACCAAATGTGTTAAAGTCAACATATCATATAAAATGCACAAATGCAATAGGAAAAATTGGGATAATATGGTTAAAATGACGGAAAGAATAGAAAGGGCAGATACATGAAAAAACGCGAAGTGTTATGAATGGAAAAGAAGGTGATATAAAACTTGTAGGGGTAGAAATGGAATATGAGAGGTAAATAAGAAAAAACGTTATAAATTACGAGATATCGGTACAAATGGTGAGTTATGCTTATCGTGCTGTATTGGAATATTAAGGAATATATGGTAGAATTAAGTGTTGAAAAACGCATGAAGCAGGTAAGAGAATCCCTGCAATATCAATCAATTATTTGGAGAAGAATATGGACAAGAATTATATATTGATAATCGGATGGGTTGCCGTGATGGCGATGCTGTCTGTGTTGACATCGGTGAAACGAGTGGAGACGGTGTGTGGGAAAAAAGAATATCGGTGTAGACCGGTGTGGGCGGTTGTGACAGTATTGCCGCTTGTATGGATGTGCAGTCAACGTGGCGGCATTATGGATACAGGAGCATATCTGGAGGGATATAAGGATATGCCGAGAGCGTTTGGCGGGATTATATCATACATTGGAACGGTGAAAAAGGATAAAGGATTTTACTTTTTATCTGCAGTTATAAAATGTATTGTTGGAAACAGAAGTGTTGTATATCTATTTATTATAGCAGCTCTTCAGGCGGGAATGCTTTTTTATGTATATCGTAAATATTCCAGCAGATATCTTATGAGCTTTTTCTTGTTCCTTGCGTCAACAGACTATATATCATGGATGTTCAATGGAATAAGACAATTTACAGCGGTAACTATTACTTTTATCGGAATAAAATTCATTTTGGATAAAAAGTATGCAAAAGCAATTGTATTGATTTTGATCGCATCGCTGATGCATCAAAGTGCATTGTTAATGATTCCATTTATTTTTATTGCACAGGGAAAAGCATGGAATAAGAAAACGTTATTATTCATTTTGGCAGTTATAGTAGTTGTTGTATCGGTTGGAGAATTTACTAATATATTGGACAGTGTGCTTGCGGAAACACAGTATAAGAATGTTGTATCTGACTGGCAGAGCTGGGAAGATGATGGAACCAATGTGTTGCGTGTATTAGTATATGCGGTGCCGACGATATTATCGTTAATTGGGCTTAAATATATACGAAATGCAGATGATCCGATTATTAATCTCAGTACTAATATGTCGATTGTATCGGTAGGATTCTACGTTGTATCTATGTTTACAAGCGGTATTTTTATTGGAAGACTTCCGATATATTTTTCATTGTATAGTTACATCTTATTGCCATGGGAAATTGACAATATGTTTACAAAGAGATCAGCGCGTTTGGTATATCTTATGACTATATGTGCTTATTTGGCATTTTATTATTATCAGATGCATTTTGTATGGAATCTCATTTAAAATATAAAGTTTCATGTTAGAAATGGGGAGTTTATAATGCATGGGAAAAATCCAGTAATCAGTGTAATTATGGGGATATATAATTGTGGAGATACGTTATCGGAGGCAATTGAATGTATAGTTAATCAGACTTTTTCAGACTGGGAATTAATTATGTGTGATGATGGATCAAATGATGACACATACGAAATAGCAATTAGCTATAAAGAAAAATATCCTGAGAAAATCATTGTGCTGCAAAATGAGAAGAACAGAGGATTAAATTACACTTTAAATAAATGTCTGAAACAGGCTAAGGGAAAATATATTGCAAGAATGGACGGAGATGACCGATGTGACAAAGAGCGGTTCGCAATAGAAATAAACGTGTTGGAGAAGGAACCGGAAATCGCCATTGTCAGTACAGATATGGAATTTTTTGATGAAAGTGGAGTCTGGGGAAAAATCAGTCATCCAGAGTATCCGGTGCCGGAAGATTTTGTAAAAGAAAGTCCTTTTTGCCATGCGCCATGTATGGTAAAGAGAGAGGCATATATGAAAGTAAAGGGATATTCTGTTTCTGACAAGTTATTAAGAGTAGAAGACTATCATCTGTGGATAAAAATGTACAAATGTGGATATCGTGGGAAAAATATTCATAAATGTTTATATCAGATGCGGGATGACCGGAATGCATATAGCAGACGTTCTTTTAAAAACCGGTTGAATGAATATTATGTAAAAAGGCTGGCAATAAGAACCTTCCGGTTGAAAAAATGGAATTATCTGTTAGCGCTTCGACCGATTATTGTCGGATTATTACCTAATTGTGTATATGATAAATTACATAAAGGGAGACTGGCAAAGAAAGAAAGTTGGAAGAGTTTGGATATGCAGAAAAAGAAAATTTTATTTTTGATTCATGATTTGGGACAGGGAGGGGCAGAAAAGGTTCTTGTAAATTTGGTTAATAATATAAATCGTAATGAATTTGACATATCTGTAACAGTATTGTTTGGAGGGGGAATTAATGAACAATTTCTTAAACCGGATATAAAATTTAAAGCTGTGTGGCCTAAAATGATTCCTGGAAATAGTAAATTAATGAAGTTAGTGTCACCAAAACAATTACATAAGATAGTGGTAAAAGAAAATTATGATATCGAAGTATCATATCTAGAGGGACCATCAGCAAGAGTGATTAGCGGTTGTCAAAATAAAAATACGAAGCTTATTTCTTGGATTCATGGAGAACAAAAATCATTAAAAAAAGTATCAGAATCATTTAGAAGTAAAAAAGAAGCAAAAAAATGTTATGAAAAATTTGATCAGACAATATGTGTATCAGAGACCGTTAAAAAAGATTTTTGCAAGTTGTTAAATTATCAGAGACCGTGTTGTGTTTTATATAATACGGTAGAATCAAACAAAATTATAGAAAAATCCAAAGAACCAGTTCCTGAATTAGAAAGTGATAAATTTTTTAAATTAATTGCAGTTGGAAGTTTAAAAACAATAAAGGGATATAATAGATTACTGCATATTATTTTTAGATTAAAACAAGAAAATAAAAAGATTAGATTGTACGTATTGGGAATAGGACCACAAGAAAAGGAGCTAAAGGAATATGTAGAAAAAAAAGGATTGAAAGAAAATATTATTTTTTTGGGATATCAAACAAATCCATATAAGTATGTGGCAAAAAGTGAATTGTTTGTTTGTTCTAGTTTTGCAGAAGGATTTTCAACAGCTGCAACAGAAGCTTTGATTGTTGGAACACCGGTGTGTACGGTTAATGTATCTGGAATGAAAGAAATGTTGGGAGAAGATAATGAATATGGAATTGTTACCGAAAATAGTGAAGAAGCTTTATATGAAGGTATAAAAAATATTGTTGATGATCCAAAAAAATTGAAGCATTATAAGAGAATGGCTCAAATTCGTGGAAAAATATTTAATACACAAATTACGACAGAAAAAGTCGAAAAACTTTTTAGTGAATTGTAAAAATAAATAAAAAATTTGGCTGATGATATAAAAGGAAATTAAAAATGAAAATGATTTCGGTTATAGTACCAGTTTATAACATGAAAATTTATTTGAAACGGTGCATGAAAACATTGATTATGCAAACACAGGATAATTACGAAATTATTCTTGTTGATGACGGATCTACAGATGGAAGTTCAGAAATATGTGACGAATATGCAAAGGAAAACCCTGACTTAATAAGAGTCATTCACAAGGAAAATGGTGGACTATCCTCTGCACGAAATGCAGGAATTGAAGAAGCAACGGGAAGGTATATTATTTTCCCAGATCCAGACGATTGGGTAGAACCAGATTATTTGAAAGCACTTGTAGAGTTGAAAAAGAAATATAAAACAGATTTAGTGTGTACAGGTTATTCGATTGATTATGATGATAATAGAAAAATAATTGGATTAAATGAATCGACAGTTATTATGGATCAAGTGAAAGCTCTAGAAAGTCTGTTTATTCCCCCGTGTATGAACGGGTTTGCTTGGAATAAGCTTTATAGACTAGATATAATAAAACAGAATAAGTTGTTTTTTTTGGACAATGTAGGTACAACAGAAGATTTGGATTTTGCATATAGATATATAAAATATAGTAGATCTGTTGTTTTTGCTCCTAATATAGCAAGTTATCACTATTACCAGAGAGATGGAGCTGCAACACATAGCAGGTTTTCTGAAAAAATGATTGATTCTATTCATACCTATGAAAAGATTATTAGTAATGAAAAGGATAACATAAAGATAACTAATGCAGCTAAAGTAGAAATATGCAATACTTCACTTAATTTACTTTTAGCATACTATACTGCGGGGGAGAATAATCGTAATTTGTTCAACATATTGGTTAGTCACTTTCGTGAGAATATTCGCTATTATATGTTTACCAAAAAATATAATGTCGGAAGGAAAATGCAGGCAGCACTTGCTTGGGTATCTCCTAAAATGTTGTGGTATTGTAAAAAAATAGTGAGAAGGTAGTAGGTGAATATGAGTAAAATGATTTCAGCAGTAATTGTTACTTATAATCGAAAAGAATTGTTAGCAAAGAATATCGAAATGTTGTTGATACAAACACGAGAAATTGACAAGATATATATTATCGATAATTGTTCGACAGATGGGACATATGAATATTTTGTTGAAAGAGGCTGGAGTAAGGATAGCCATTTTTCATATATCAAGACAGAATCCAACATAGGTGGCGCTGGTGGATTCTATACAGGAGTAAAAGCGGCCTATGAAGATGGGGCAGATTGGATTATCTTAATGGATGATGATGGAAGAGCTAAAAATGAATATACTTTTGAAAATTTGCTTTGTATTGCAGAAAAAGTAAATCGAGATGGGATCGAGATGATCTTTCTTAATTCTTTAGTACAACAAGGAGAACTGCTTTCATTTAAGATAAATAATGTGTATACGGTGAATGAAGCAATAAATATGTCGGTAGATGGTCTGATTAAAGATGCTGCAAATCCATTTAATGGAACATTGATTTCGCGAAAGCTTGTTGAAAAAATACATTATCCAAATAAAGAGTTCTTTATTAAAGGTGATGAGGTTGATTATAAACAAAGAGCAAGAGAGGTTGGAGCATATATTGCTACAGTTGTAAATTCTCGATATATTCATCCTAGACCCGAAACTAAAGAAAGAGTTATACTTGGGAAAAAAGTTCCATTTTTTGTTGAAAGCCCGTGGAAAGAGTATTATGCTGCTAGAAATTTTACATATATGTATAGACAAAAAGGATGGATAAAAGCTATATTTTTTGAATTAGTATTTGTAAAATTATTAGCTATCTGTTATATGCCTTGCAAAAAGATTGCAACTGTGAGGATGTTGCTTCGAGGTGTAAGAGATGGATGGAAGGGAAAACTTGGTCCAACGGTAAGACCATAAGATTAAATTATGAACAGTAAAGAAAAAAGAGGATTAGTATCAATTGTCGTTCCTATTTACAATGGGGAAGCATATCTTGAAAAATGTATTAAAAGTATTATCAATCAAACATATGACAATTTTGAACTGATTTTGGTTGATGATGGCTCTACGGATAACACATATAATCTTGGAAAAATGATTGCCACTAAGGATGATAGGATTAGTATATTTCATTATGAAAATGGAGGAGTTTCTTGTGCTAGGAATGAGGGAATCTCTCATATCAATGGAGAATACTTTACTTTTGTTGATGTAGATGATGAATTAGAACCAAGTGCTTTGGAAAAAGCAATTTTCTATTTGGAATCTTCAAAGTCGAACGTAATTATATACGGATGGAATGTACAATTAGAAAATAGTGTAGAATCAATAAAAATTTGTGATGAAATTCAAGTGTACAAGTCAAATGAAATAGTACTTCAGCGTATTTTGCAGAATTATTCTGATTTTGGTGGAGGATATCCGTGGAATAAACTCTGGAAAAGGCAGGGACTTTTAGACATAGAATTATTTGATATTAAGCTTTCATACTTTGAGGATTTGGAGTGGTCGGTAAGAATGCTTCAAAAGACTGATAGAATTGTTCTTTGCCCTGAATGTCTATATAAATATAATGTTAATCCAAACGGTGCTACACAGAATCCAAAGAGAAAAGAAAAAAATGAATTAGAGTATCATAAGGCTATTCATTCAATTATTAAAACGTTAAGTGAAAATACTTCGATTGGAGACTGGTTTAAGGAAAAATATGCCCAAGAATTACCGAACGGAATTGTTCATGCAAAAAGAATGAAATGGAGAACAGTAGAAAACTATTTAAGTTCAAAGTTGTGTGAATTTACAAATACGATTATGAAATCAAAAAAGATTCCATTAAAAACAAAAATACGGTTTGGGATACTTTTGTTGAAGGAGAAGATGATGAGATGAACAAGAAATTGGTCAGTGTTATCATTCCAGTATATAATGTTGAGCAATATCTGGGGAGATGTGTTAATAGTGTTTTAAACCAGTCATACACTAATCTTGAGATTATTTTAGTTGATGACGGTTCAAAAGATAGCAGCGGAATACTTTGTGATAAAATTGCTAAAGAAGATAATAGAATTATAGTTATTCATAAGAAAAATGAAGGATTGTCATCTGCACGAAATAAAGCATTGGATAACTGTTGTGGAAAGTATATTACATTTGTTGATAGTGATGATGCTATTCATAGCCATATGATTGAATGGATGGTGGATGAGATTGAAAATAATAATGTGGATTTTGTATCTACAGAGTTATTGCCGTTTAGTGATCAGTATCCTGCTGAAGTTGATAAAAAAGTGTCATTTCATCAGCTTACAAGATATGATTTTATTAATCATCTGTATCCATATAATTTTGGAAAAATATCGGTTACTGCATGTGGGAAGCTTTATAAAGCAGAATTATTTTCTGAATTAAGATATCCAGAAGGAATTATATATGAAGATCTTCATGTGTACTTACCACTTTTGTTGAAATGTAAGTTGATTTCAATTGCGAATGAACCATTGTATTATTGGTACAATAATAATCACTCCATTACTCGAAGTGATTATATGAAATACGAGAGGTTTGGGGAATTTGCAGTTCGTGAACAATATATAGTCTTTTTTGAACAGGAAGGGTTAGCGGAACAGCAGGCATATGCGGAAAATGATTATCTTACTTTCTTTATGAGAAATTACTTTGCAGTAAAGATTAAATACAAATGCTTAGAAAAAAAATTGTTGCCACACGTCAAAATTTATAAAACACATTTGCCTCGAATTAGGAATAATGAGTATTGCTGCAGAATGAGACGTTTGTGCGCTTCTTTGATGTTGTATTTTCCTCATATAGCGTACGTTATTGCAAAAAGGGCAATTCCAGATTGCTTAATAGAGGAAATGAGGTAATAATTATGAGAAGCATTATTGATAGGATGAAAAAGAAATATGACTATTTGGTTTGGAAAAAGTATATTTCTAAAGGAAGAAAAAGAGAAGTTGGAAGTAAAAATCAGAATGTGATTTCTTTCGATCCTGCGCTTTTTTCTGATAATATGGGAGATTATATTATTCAATGCTATTGTAAAAAAGTTTTAATGGAGATTTTTGAAAAAAATTATATTAAAGCTATTCCTACACATAAACTTCCGGATTCACAAGAAATAAATTTGATTGCAGGTGCGAAAACGAAGATTGTTTGTGGAACAAACTTAATGACTCCACATTATGAAGAGTACTCAAACTGGAAAATGCCCACTGATTTATATGGTTATAGCGATATCATTACGTTAGGTGTGGGATGGGGATATTATTGTAATGATATTTCAAAGTATTCAAAATTAGTTTATAAAACTATATTAAGTGATTCGATGCTTCATTCGGTTCGTGATAACTATACATTAGGAAAATTTAAAGAAATGGGTATAGAAAATGTAATTAATACTGGCTGTCCGACTATATGGGGATTAAATGAACAACATTGTAGATTAATACCAATTCATAAATCGAAAAGAGTAATTACTACTTTAACTGATTATGATAGAGATGTTGAATTAGATAAGAGAATGATAAATGTTTTGTTAGAAAATTTTGATAAGGTTTATGTATGGTTACAGGGTTTAAATGATTTTGAATATCTTCAAAAAATTGCAAACATAGACGTATTAAATATTATTCCTAGAAATATAGAAGCGTATACAAAAATTCTTGATGAGGGTGATATTGACTATGTGGGAACAAGATTGCATGCTGGAATACATGCATTGAATCGCAAGGTAAGATCGTTAATATTGGCAGTAGATAACAGAGCAACAGAAATGGGACATGATTTTAATCTACCTGTTGTACAGAGAAATATTTCGTCAGAGCAATTGAAAAAGTTGATTATGGAAGATCGTGAAACAAAAGTGATTATTGATGAAAAAGCAATAGATAAATGGAAGGCACAGTTTCAAAGATAATTATGGATGTTTACTTTTGGTATTAAGGAGAGAATAATAAATTATACCATGAAATATTTAATATTTATTAGTGAATAAAAATTATATTTGAGTTTATCAATTGAAAGGAGTAATAGAATAATGGCAATACCCAAAATAATACATTATTGTTGGTTAGGAGGAAATCCAAAACCAGAATCTGTAATAAAATGTATTGAAAGTTGGAAAAAATTTTGCCCAGATTATACCATTATAGAATGGAATGAGGAAAATCTCGATTTACAGACAAATGCATATACTAGAGAAGCTTATAATGCGAAAGCTTGGGGATTTGTTCCAGATTTTTTACGCCTAAAAATCATATTTGAAAATGGAGGTATTTATTTAGATACAGATGTACAAGTAATAAAATCGTTTGATAAACTTCTTGATTTTGAAGCATTTGCAGGATTTGAGGATGATGAACATATCGCATTAGGTTTAGGCTTTGGCGCAGAAAAAAATAGTATCTTTTTAAACAAACATATGAAAATATATGAAAACCTTCATTTTTTAAATGATGATGGTACTTTTAATCGTACACCTAGTCCACAATATACAACTGTGTTATTGAAAAAATACGGACTTGAACCGTGTAATGGTCGAATACAGAAAGTGTTGGGGGTTACGTTATTTCCTAAAGAATATTTTTGCCCTAAAAGTTTCGAAACAGGGATTACAAAAGTGACAAAAAATACAATCTCTATTCACCAGTTTGATGCATCATGGTATACACCAGAAGAGCAAGCACAAAGAAATGCGTGGGAAAGAGCAGCAAAGATAGATTATTATAGTCATACACCAAATAGAATTGTGAAATGGATTTTGGGAGATAAAATGTATGAAAAAGTAAAAAAATTATTTAAAAGGTAGAAAAGGTGGATTGTTGTGCAAAAGAAAACTAGAACAGAATATTCATATTTAAATATTATAGCTGGTGTTGGAGGATATTCTATTAGCATTATTTTGAGTTTGATAAATAGAATGGTTTTTACAAGGACTCTTCCAGCTGCATATTTGGGAATTAATGGGCTGTTTAGTAATATTCTTTCCATGTTATCTCTTGCAGAGCTTGGAGTTGGTGGAGCAATAGTTTATGCGTTATATAAACCTTTGGCAGAGGATGATGAAGAAAAAATAGCTTCGCTTGTGCAGTTGTTTGGGAAAGCCTATATCATAATTGGACTTGTAATTGCTGGATTAGGGATATGTTTGATGCCGTTTTTGTCGGTTATTGTCGGAGAACATCCGGAAATAAAAGATAATCTGTTATTGATTTTTGCCCTTTATTTATTTAGTACTGCTAGTTCATACTTTTTTACGTATAGAAGTACATTGTTAACAGCGGCACAAATGAACTACTATAATACGGGAATTAATTACTTAGTAATTTCAGTCCAAGAAGTAATCCAAGCGATATATCTCATTTGTTTTAGAAACTATGTAGGATATCTTATATTACAGGTGCTTTTTGGTTTGATATATAACATAATTATATCAAGAGTTGCCGTTAAAAAGTTTCCATTTATTATTAAAAAGGATATAAAACCATTATCAAAAGAAGAATCAAAAGCAGTCTTTTGTAATGTGCGAGATTTAATGATATATAAAATATCGGGAGTATTAGTAAATGGAACGGACAACGTTATTATTACTTTATTTGATGGATTGGATATTACCGGATTCGCATCAAACTACTCATTATTGGTGAATACATTATCATCCTTACTTAATCAGATATTTAATAGCATAACTGCAAGTTTAGGAAATTTGAATGCTTCTGAATCAAAAGAAAAAAGATTTTCTATTTTAAATATGTTAAATTTAGCAAATTTCTGGTTCTTTGGTTGGGGAACAATAGGTATAATATTTGTTTCATCGGATTTAGTTTCTTTGTTATTTGGTAGTGAATATGTATTGAATATTAAGATTCCTGCGGTATTAGCTCTCAATTTTTATTCAGTTGGTATGATGAATACAATTTGGAATTTTAAACATACAATGGGAATGTTTAAATATGGAAGATTTATTCAGTTTTGGACGGCCGTGTTTAATTTAACATTTTCTATAGCACTTGGACGGATATGGGGACTATTTGGTATACTTCTAGCTACATTTATTGCAAGAGCTTTAACTAATATGTGGTATGATCCGTACGTGGTGTTTAAATATGGTTTCAAAGAGACACCAATTAAATATATTAAAAAGTATATTTTCTATTTAATAATACTTATTATTACTGGGGGAATATGTTTTGTAAGTTGCCAATGGATTAATTATTCGCCACTGATAAATGTTATTCTTAAAGGAAGTATTTGTTCGGTTGTTGTGAATGTTATATTTTACTTTGTTTTTGCAAAATCAGATGAGTTTCTTATTGTAAAACAGATAATTTCAAAGGGTGTTGATTTGATTAAATCAAAGTTGAGTAAGAGGAAGAGAGATATATAGAAAGTGTTTTAGGATTTCCGGTCAATTGAAATGACAAATGTTGAGTGGGATTCGATTCACAAATTTAGATTGCCCTAAAAAACTAATAGTTTTTTACATTCTTTAGAGTATCTTACAAGTAAGAAGGTTTGATTAGGCTGTATATTCCGGCTTGGATGTCCTTGCTGTCCGGTGTTTAGGAAACCAATTGGCAAGTATATAGAATATAAGAAATCTCACCAATGTAAAGCCGGCTAACGCCTCACAAAGTGGCTCTGGGCTTGACATTGCCTCTATTTCTTATTAAGGGTAATCAAGCCAATCAAAGATGGTGTCCGTGTCAGGAATGTTGTTTTCCTCTACGCCAGAATCATGGTTTCTTGACGCAAGAATATTCAATTAGGCAGAAAGTGACTTTACAGTTAAAAAGAAAATCGATATGAGGCTTTTGATGTAGGGTTGTATTTTGATAAAATATAGGGAGTAATACTAGAACTGTATACAGAAGAAAAAATGGAAAGATAAAAAAAGGTATGAAAAAACAAAGAAATATACAAATTGAAATTATTCGTATTCTTGCGATGTTTATGATTGTTCTTGGTCATGTATTTCTTTATGGACATGTTGCTGAAAATGTTCAAAATAGTATGATGACAAGGGAAATAATAACTGCAATTAAAGTATTTGCTACTCCAGGAACAGATATTTTTGTGCTGATTAGTGGGTATTTCCTTTTAAATTCAAAAATGAGTGTTAAAAGAATTACCATATTATGGCTACAGATTCTTTTTTATTCAGTGTCATTGTATTTGTTTATGACAGTTTTAGGAACAAATACTTTTTCTTGTAAGGGATTAGTAATGGCATTTTTTCCGATAGCATTTAATCAGTATTGGTTTATGCGAGTGTATTTTTATTTGGTTTTATGTGCACCGTTTCTCAATAGATTATTAAACTCGTTAAATCAGGAAGCGCATAAATATCTTATATTACTGGGAATAATTTTAATGGTGATTCCGGCTAGTATTCCAGGAATTGCATTATTTAATAGTGAGGCTGGAAATGGTATACTGTGGTTTATGATGTTATATTCGACGGGGGCATATTTTTCAAAGTATCCTCCACGATATTCGGCAAGAAGATATATAATTATGGCATTTATCTGTTTTATGGTTGCCTTCCTTTCTAAAGAGGGGATTTCCTGGTTATCTACATTTCTTGGCTTTGCTGGAAAAGGAGAGAGTAGGTTTTGTACTTTTGATGCATTCCCAATCTATGTGGAATCTTGTTGTCTTATATGCGTGGGAATAAAGATGAAATTGAAAATCAGGCATAATTGTTTTGTTGAAAAAGCAATATTATTTTTATCAGAAAGTACAGCAGGTGTGTATATGATTCATGAACATCCACTCGTTAGAAGTATTATATGGAGATGGTTAAACTTAGGAAATCATATGATTGTTTATGCAATATTTATTGCTGTTTTTGTTTTTGTGGCGTGTTCAATGATTGATCAAGTGACATGGAAAAAGATTCTGAGATATTTGAGAAAAATAGATACAGAAAAATTAGATGCTTTGTTTGCTTTAAAATTCAAGGGAAGCAATGAATAAAGTGTTGTATTTTGAAAGAAAAGAGAACAGAAATGAAAAACGTTGCGTTATTAACAGGAACAATAAATACGGAAATATTTAATAATACTGGAAATAAAATATGTGATATAAAAGAGCGTTTAAATCAATATGAAAATAGTATATATAGATATATACGAGATAGTGAATTTTCTACAATTGTATTTGGCGAAAATAGTGGATATCCTTTTGAGGCGAGAAAATTTGAATGTGTAGCGAATACTTATGGAAAAAGCTTTGAATTTGTATCATGTCCAAGTTATGTGGAAGAAACTATCAGATGTGGCAAATCATATGGTGAAGCGAGAGTAATAGATGATATATTAAAAAGAAGTGAACTGCTACAAACAGAAGATATAATATATAAACTGACTGGGAGAATTTTTTTGGAAAATTCTAAGGATATATGTAAAACGGCAAATAAAAGAAAAAATGAATTTATAATCTATGACAATAAGAAGTGGTGTTTTACAAATATATTTAAGTTTTCTAAAAATAATTATTTGAAATATTGGGATAAAGTATACGAGCAATGTGATGAGAAAAACGGCAATGATATTGAAAGAGTATTTTATCAAATAATATGCGAAGCAGTTAAAGAAGGATTAGATGTGGGATCTTTTAATGTGTGGCCATGCTTTGATGGGATACAGGGTGCAACACTAGAGCCTTATACAGGAGGAAAAATGGAAAGATGTTTAAGATCTTTTTTGTGTAAGGCAGGCTGTTTTACATATGGAACAAAGGCATCGAAGTTCTTGAAAATATAAGGAAAACTTTGAATGGAATGTGGATAAGAAAAGAGAAGAGGTAGAGGAAATATAAACACAGATTGTATGAGATAAAGATTCAAGTATTTCCGGGGGATGAGCAGAAGGAAAACTTTGTTGTTAATGGCAGACACTATTATTGGATGAGTATTTCCGACATGGAGAGAGATCCTAATATTGTGAAGAAGAATCTGGATGTTATTGATTTTGTTAAAGAATTGATGCATGCATAACATAAGCGCAGGCAAAATGGCATACGCCATTTCCCTGCGCTTTTATTATAGCCGAATAATCAAAATACTATCTGTTTTTACGTCTCTTACTAATAATAGTATAAATACATCCTGCAGCGATCATAAGTGAAAGAACCAGTGAAACTGTATAAAGAATCATGTGATTGTTATCACCGGTTTTTACCTTGCCGTTTGTAGACTTCTTATTTGCATGATTAGCATTAGTAGTCTTTGGAGATGCTGTAGTAGTTGCTCCGTTCTGACCATTGGATGTGTTGTTACCTGTAGAACCAGAGGTTGTACCATTGTTAGTTCCGGAAGGATCTGTTGTTCCAGGTGTGCTCGGTTTGTCAGTATCCGGTTTGTCAGTACCTGGTTTGTCAGTATCTGGCTTGTCAGTACCTGGTTTATCAGTACCCGGTTTGTCAGTGCCTGGTTTATCCGTACCTGGCTTATCCGTACCTGGTTTATCCGGTGTCGGATTTTCTGATCCATCGGTTACTCTCCAGAGCTGTGTTCCCCAGAACGGGTTAGCCATACCGAGGAAGAGTCCGTTGTCTGTCGGAATAAATGCACGTCCGCCGTGGTTATAGATATCGCCGAAACCATTGCGGGTGAGTGTTGTAAAGTTTACTCCGTCGGAAGAGATCAGTACGTCGCATCCTTTTTCCTGTGTGTGGATGATGTTGCTGCATCCAAGGTAATATACGAAATGATGGAATGCAGTGTTGAAGACGTTGTTCTCAATCTTCTGTGCAAGATCCGGGTTCAGGCGGTTAAGGATTGGTTTTACATATTTGTTGTAATTATTTACCATATCCAGATATACATCGACGATGTCAGATGGTTTAGTTCTCTGTGTGTAAGCAGCTGCCTGAGAATCGTCAGAAGAAAGTGTCTCGATTTCATCCAGCTGATCTAACATCTGGTCGATGGCATCTGCTTCTGTGTCTGTAAGTTCTGCATTTGTGTTGTCTGTTACAACTGCTTCCTGGTCTTTTGCGGCTTCTGTAGCTGCCTGATCAGCAGTATTGTCAGCTTCTGTATTCTCCTGAATATTTTCCTGAGTATCTTCGGCTGTATCTTCTGTGGCGGCCTCTTCTGTTGTGCCTTCTTCTGCCGTCAGTGCTGCGCCGGAAGGAGTTTTCTTAAGGCTCTGAAGAAGTTCTTTGACATAAGTCATCTTCTGTGAGAATTCTTCAGGTGTCATTTCCAGAAGACTTCCGTCGGTCAGCTGTGTGAATCCGGATGCGAGTGTTGCGATATCGAATGTTCCGATCAGGAGCTTTCCGTGGTATTCAGAGAATCTCCACAGATACTGTGTGGAAGCTGCTCCGAATCCGTCGTCGTTGATGAGTTCGATATTTTCATTCTTGTCCATGCGGTTCAGGCATGCTGGGTTCTTCAGATCTTCATAGAGAGACTGGAAATCACCGGCATTACCGATTTCGGCGAGGTCAAGCATCGGGTCGTTATAGCCGCCGATGTAGAGATGGTCGCCATATGCGAACAGGTTACCTGCGCAGGATTCTTTCTTTCCAAGACCGAATTCATATTTGGCACCTTTGGATGTGTCTCCGATGATCGGTGTCCAGTTCCAGGTTCCGTCGGCTTTCGGATCACCGCGGTATACGGCGAATCCCTGTTTGTGATTGACGCCTGTTGTGGCATCTGTCTTGCCTGTTACCATGGATACGTACAGAGATCCGTTGAATGGAACAAGATCCCATAATCCACCGCCGTTGATACTGTCGCGGATCCAGCAGGCCGGAAGATTGTCGAAGGTCTCCTGGTTGGCGATAACGGACCAGCTGTCTACGTCTTCTGGATTTGTAGTGGAAAGAAGACGTACACCCTGCATACGTGGGTTATCGTCTTTGTAACGCACGTCTTTTTTGGCCATTGCTTTGATTGCATTCTGGTATGCCTGTGGAAGCTGTGAACCGGATGCGAACATGTTGTCTGGATCTGCACCGTCGGTAGCCAGAGATACGAAAAGCTTGCCATCCATAACGGTGAGTCCGCGGATCCCGTTGGCGAATCCGGAGTTCTCTGCAGTCTTCTGCATAACAACTTTGGTTTCATTTGTCTCAGGATCGATCTGAAGCAGACGGGATGTCGGGAAGCCGGCGCAGGCAAAATATAATTTGCCATTGTATTCTACGGCCATTCGGTATCCGTTCCAGTTGACGAATGCGGAGCTTTCTTTTTCGATGTAGACAACTTCTGTCTCATAGGTGTATTTGTTCACACGCATGATACAAGGAGTTCCGTTGGTAGATGTTGCTCCGTCAGGGAAGTTACCGTTGTACACAACATTCAGGATATTGGTTGCTACGGTGCCGGCTTTCTGTGCCGGATTTTCATCCCCGCGGTTCTGGAACAATTTGGTCAGATTGTTCTTGAGATTGCGGTAGTAAATACCTGAGATTGGATTCCAGCAGGTGCCAAGGTAGATATAATTTCCATGTTCTACGCAGGACCATACATAGCTTTGGTTACGGTTGCTCTCTTCTCCCATAGCATCGAATGACAGGATACCGTCAGTCTCACCGGCTCCTCTTTCCGGATGAGAAACTTTCTCGATGCTGTAACCTTCGGATGAGAGTGGGGCAGCGCTTACATTTACTCCTGTTGCAACACAGGACACAGAAAGAACTGCTGTCAGTACGAGTTGGAAAAATCTCTTTTTCATAATTTTCCTCCATTATTAAATTGTTAGTTTTATAGATGATTGTATTATAGGCGAACCCCTGTTGTAAATCGTTTTTTTGCGTATTTTACAGCTAAAAATAAAAAAAATGTAGAAATTTGAAAAAAATTAAATTTTTTTGAAAAAAACGCGACAGGTTTTTAAAAGTTATGTGTATTAATATATAGAGGGAGACAAAAAGAAGAATTTATATAGATTGGAGCAATCGAAAAAGACTATGTCGAGATTGCATGTGAACTGTGGTTACAGCCCCGCACCCCATCATTTACATACGCTAGGAAATACTCAAAGAAATGAAAAAATCCGATGAATATAAATAATAGAGTATTGATAAATATTGATATGTGTGCATTGATAAACGTACTGTAAATTTTTGGGAGTTGCGGGATACTGTAAATCGCCGGAGGATTTGGATATCATCCACCGGTGTTATAATTCCGGGGCTTTATGTGTAGGGCCCCGGAATTAGCTATATATAGAGAGATTATGAAAGAGAAGATGAGATATGACGATGCGGCAATTTATTAAGAAATTATTTGTAACGATTATAATGATTGGGATTGTACTGGCGGCGGTATTGAAGGTTGGTTATATATTGATCTGCAAGGTTATTGTGATGATTATATTTGCAGTACTTGCGATTCGGTACTGGGTCGGTGAGGATATCAGGAAAGCGGAAGAAGAGAAAAGGGGAACCTGGTTATTCACGCTTAGATTTATCGGGCTGACTGTGCTGACAATGCTTGCGGCCAATATCCCGGGACAGGTGCAGCAGGATCAGTACCTGTACCTTACGAAAGAGCATACGGAACAGCTGGAGAAGGTGCTTTTAAGAGAGGCGACTGCGGACAGCGAAAGGTGCATACAGTGGTATGAAAAGCAGATGCTGGGCATCAGGAATAATAAGGCGCTTGGGAATCCGGCTATGCAGACGGAGGATGAAAGACAGTATAAGAACCGCATCGATGGGAAAGAAGTGTACCGGGATCCGGATACATGTACTCTACGTGTGAAAGAGCTTAAAGATGGCAGTACGAAAGACAGTGTACTGATCAATGGACCGGTGGGAGAGATCATAGCGATGCGGGAGCGGATTTTCTATATTGATATGGAAGATCATAATGTTCTGAAATCTGTAACCTATGACGGAAGGAAGAGAAAGACCTGGACGAAGGATCCGGTAAAGCAATTTGCCGTAATCGGTGAATATGTGATCTGCTGTACGGAGGATGAGAAGCTTGTCCGTTGTGATATGTCGACGGGCAAGAGAAAGGAACTGGCGGATCATATTCAGTACTTTTTTGCCGGCGCGAAGCTGTATGCGCAGAAGGGGTCGAAGATTGTGTCGGTCAGCTATGACGGCAAAGAAATCAGGGTATTTAAGAAAGATGTGGTTATGATGGATAAGAAGGAAGACAAGGTATATTATAGGAGAATGGACAGGAAGAAAGAGCAGATGTATGTGTGTGATGTGGATGGAGGGATGGAGAAGATGGTTGGAAGCCGAGATTAATTGTCTTTAATTTATATATCCGTGTTCTAATATATCTTATGCAAGAATATATTTAGAATAAGCTTGAAATTTATCGTAAAAGGGGTATATAATAAATGAAGAGAGATTACTTCGCAAAAAGCGAACAAATATACAAAGGAGGACGAGCTATGATTATCATGGATATTAAAGTTGACAACATATATGCATTTAAAGATTTTCATATAAATATGTCATATCCAAAGAAAATAGTGAATTCGACTATAGAAAATGAATTTCTGGAAGAGAGGACAAATTTTCGGTACAAAAAAGTTAATATCATTATGGGTACAAATGCAACAGGAAAAACAACTATGGGTAAGTTGTTAATGTTGTTTACTAATTATTTGAATGATGGAGGATATAAGCGGTTTACTAATAGAATTGCAGATGTAAAAAAAGCAGCAAAATTGCAGATCGATTTTGTGACAAACGAAAATTTATTATATAGATTTGAGATGAATGTCGGTCCAAAGACCCAAAAAAGTTATACAGAAGAAGATGTAGATATTAAGATTTTCTATACACCAATAGAGACAAGAGACAGTTATGAAACATGTGCGTCAAGATTGGATATGTATGAGTGTGAAGAAACGACATATGAAAAAGTAAATACAAACGGATGGAAATTTTCATATCCGATAGATTCGTCAGGGGACAAGGTTTATAGTACGATAGAAGAGAATAGTAAATATATATACATATTACAGCAGATTTTAAAAACACTTGATTCTTCGGTGGAGGAAGTAGTAAAAGTTTCTGAAGTAGAGAATACATATGTAATAAAATGGAAAAATTGTTCAGCAATTATTAAGGATGGAAAAATCGCTAATGGTGAGGTAATGTCCAGTGGAACTAAGGCAGGGCTTGAAATATCTTATATAATAACCTCTCTTTTATGTGATATGCATGATTTATATTATTGTGATGAATTATTCTCTTATGTGAATAGTGACATTGAAAAGGCCTGTTTGTCGATTATAATTGAAAAACTCTCGGGGAGAAAGCAATTGTTTTTCACAACACACAACTCAGACATATTAGATATGCAGCTGCCAAAGCATTCATTTACATTTCTGAAAAAAGATGTAAATAACGAAGATGATTCAATCAAATGTATTGCGGCATCTCAGTATTTAAAAAGAAGCACGGACTCGTTAAAGCATGCGGTGGAAAATGATCTGTTTTGTACAGCGCCTGAATTACATAGGCTATTTGAAATTGCTGATTTGTAATTAGGAGGGATGCAAATGAGAAAAAGCGGTATTTATCAATATTATGTAGAGGGTGAAGATGAGAGAAGTCTGCTTAACATATTGAAGTTGGATCTGCGTTGTATTGAGAGTGGAAAAATTGATAAGTTTAATGTAATTCAAAGTCGTTTTACGACTGCAAGAATGCGCACGCTAAAGACGGGAACAACAGTAGTTCTGGTATATGATACAGATGTAGAGATGAATACGAAAATTTTAGATGAAAATATAGCTTTTCTGAAAAGACAAAAAGGAATAAAAGAAGTAATTTGCATTCCGCAAGTAAGAAATTTGGAAGATGAACTAGTGCGGGCCTGTAATATAAAAAATATTGTGGATTTGACTAAGAGTCTTACAAAAGCAGATTATAAAAGGGATTTAATTAATTGTAGTAATTTAAGTGACAGATTAAAAAAATGTAAATTTGATATAACAAAAATATGGGCAGAAATTCCAAAAAACAATTTTAAAAAATATGGAAATGATTCCGAAAAGATAAAAATCAAGTCAAAGAAATAGTTATAGGAAAAGAAGCGCTACTTCCAGCAGTGTCATTCTTGTGTAAATGACATTACCGGAAGTGGCGCTCCTTTTTGTTGGACTGTATGATTAATGTAACGTGGGAATATGAAATTTGTGGTGGGGATGGGATTAAATATATGTTAGATTGTGGTTAAATGGCGTTGCAATTTGGAATACTATCACGTAACATTGAAGAATAAGAAGAAAGCATTAAATGAAAGAAGATAAAAACAGGAGCAACATATGCAACACACACAGCAATTATTTTTAGAGGCATTAAAAGCCGCATTAAAAAATGAACAAGTAGAATGGAATAACAAGTTGGAAGCGCAGGAATGGATGGACCTGTTCCGTATGGCGGAAGTGCACCAGATCCTTCCGATGATCTATGAGGCCGTATATCGAAGTCCTGCGGCCGGGCAGGCGGATCCGCAGATACTGGCTCCGGCAAAGGCGCAGATGGTGCGCACGGTGATCATGCAGACGCAGAAGACGGGAGAGTTTGAGCCGCTTTACGGATATCTGAGAGAGAGCGGAATCTGTCCGTTAGTGGTGAAAGGGATCGTGTGCAGGAACATTTATCCGAATCCGGATTATCGGATATCCGGAGATGAGGATCTGCTGATCCGGCCGGAGGATTTTAGAAAATGCCACGATCTGTTGCACAAATATGGAATGCAGACATCGGAGCAGGATATGGATGCGGAAGAACTGGAATCGGTTTACGAAGTACCATACGGGAAGAAGGGAAGCCTTATCTACATAGAGCTCCACAAGAGCTTATTCCCGCCGGAATCAGAGGCATACGGGGATCTGAACCGCTTTTTTGCAAATGTACATGAAGATGCGATTGATATCAGGATCGATGGAACGGATATCCGGACAATGGGATACACGGATCATCTGTTTTATCTGATCTGTCATTCGTTCAAGCATTTCCTGCACAGTGGATTCGGCATCCGGCAGGTGTGCGATATCATATTATTTGCCAATGAATACGGGGATACGATTGACTGGGAGAAGATTCTGAGACAGTGCCGCGAGATACATGCGGATCTTTTTGCTGCGGCATTATTTGCAATCGGTGAGAAATATCTGACGTTTGATCCGGAGAAGGCGCATTATCCGAAAGTATGGCAGGAGATCAGTGTGGATGAGACGGATATGCTGATGGATCTTCTGGACAGTGGTATCTATGGAAATGCGAATATGAGCCGGAAACACAGCAGTAATATGACGCTGGATGCGGTGGCAGCAGACAAGAATGGAAAGAAAGCCGGGAATACGGTCTTAAAGTCTTTGTTCCCATCGGCAAAAAAGCTCGAGGGGCGGTATCCGTATCTTAAGAAACATCCGATTCTTCTTCCGATTGCGTGGACAGACCGTATCTTAAAATACCGTAAAGAGACAGTGGCAGGAGGGGATAACGCTGCGGCAGATTCCGTGAAGATTGGAAATCAGAGAATTGAACTTATGAAGAAATATGGAATTATTAAAAAATGATAAAAAATGTTGATGACGTAACAGGTATGTATAGGATATAATATATATGTTATATGCACTGTATAAGTGCAGTGATGTAAGAGAAATACAGAAAGGGAAAAGTATGAAAAGAAAGAAAAGTACACAATTGCTGGCAGTAGCGCTGACAGCAGCAATGCTGGCGCAGCCGGTAGGTGCACAGATGGTGTTCGCGGAAGGTAATGCGGATGCAGTGCAGCAGGAGCAGGCAGTAAGCCCGGCGGCAGAGACAACGAGAGCAGTTCTTAAGAGTGGAACGGCAGTAATTCCGGCGAATGCAGACCTGAATCAGGTGAAAGAGATCCTTGGTAAGACATTGGTTGAGAATGCGGATCAGGTGAATCTGAGTAGTCTGGAGTGGGAGTATAAGTGTGAAGGTAAGACCGGATTGACCGGATTAGAAGTATCCGGTAATGAATCTTGGGGAAGTATTGGAGGATTTACAAGTTCCAAGAAGGGCATATTTGGAACAACAACATATACCCATCCATCTCTGGCAACAAATAAAGATGCCACATATCATGTGCGTCTGAAAGGCACAACAACGGAAGTAACTCTGACAAAGACGCAGAAATTAACTTCAGCTATATTAATAAAAGATAATACAAATGTAAACCTTGTATACAACGAGGACGGAAGCATCAATTATGACGCAGTACGTAAGAATATCTTCAATACAGTTGTAGAATCTACAACTCCGGAGTTGACGTTCAATGATGTAACGATTGAATATTATGCAACTGCAACAACAGGAGCAGCAGTAGGTTTTGGAAAAGAATGGATGCCGTTAGAAGGTGGAAAGAGTGGAACACCAATTGCCCTGACCTACCCGGCAATGGGAGATGGAACCCAGAAGATTAAGATTTCTTATGCTGGAACGGATGCATATTCCGGAGCAAGTGCAGAAGCAACGGTTAATATCGATATCGGCAGAGAGCAGTCAGTGATCGCATTCAAAAAGAATCCGACGATCAAGCTTGTATATAACGATGATCTCACAGTAGATTATGCGGCAGCTAAAGAAGCGATCATGAATGATGTGATCGACGTTGAGAAAAGCAGCCCGGAAGGATTATCACTTGATAACCTGACAATCGAATACTATGCAACAGCGACAACAGGAGCAGCAATGGGTTTTGGAAACGCATGGGCACCGATCGAAGGCGGCAAGATTAACGGTCTTACTTATCCTGGAATTCCGGAAGGAACACAGAAGATCCGTGTTACATATGCAGGAGACAAAGAGAATGCTGCCGTAACAGCAGAGACAGATATCACGGTAATAGATCGTGAACAGTCAGCATTCAATCTGAATGAACCGGCAGAAGGAGCTGCTTCTTATGAAGTTCCGATGGCATTTAACGAGGATCAGACATATGATTATGATGCCACAGCCAAAGCAATCTACAATGCAGTTGTAGCATCTACAGTTCCGGAGAATCTGACAGCAGACGATGTAACAATCAGATACAACGCAGGAATAGATAAGATTAAGAACTGGCAGCCACTGAATACAACAGACTGGACAAGCACATTTACGAAATTCGGACCTGGCGAATGGACGATTCAGTTCTCTTGGGCAGGTAATAAAGAATACAAAGGTGTAACAACAGAGGTAAAGGTTAATGTAACAGACAACCGTCTTGCAAGTGCCATTGTATGCAAAGAAGGCGTATCGTTTACTTATAACATGGATGCAGCTGTAATGAAGCAGGCAATCTTTGACAACGTGATTGACTGGGAGAACAGTACACTTCCTGCAAAAGATACATTGACTGTGGATAACTTCACAATGGAATATCATGGAAGCAATACACTTGCCGGTGATATCGATGGCGGAGTGAAACAGTGGGCACCGATCGAAGGTGGTACCGTAACACTTCTGACCTATGCACAGATGGGAGCAGGAGAGCAGAAGATCCGCATTACTTATAAAGGAAATGCGCAGTATCGCCCGTCAGCACAGACAGAAAGCACAGTAACGGTTAATAAAGCTAAGGTAAAAGTAAAAGTAAAATCAACCAGCATTTATGCAGGTGCAACGCTGCCGGAAGACTTTGTAACAATGAATCCAGCAGACAAATTCGATGTATACACAGTATACGGTGGACTGACAAGTAATGCGAACCTGTCACTTTATCTGGATCTTCCGGACAAATATACGAACAGTGCGGTTCTGAAGTTGCTAGATCCGATTGTAGAGAAACTCTATGGAAAGACATTTACACAGATGATGAACGACGGAATGACAGTAGGAGAACTGAGACAACTGCTCAGTACACAGGAACTGTTAGACCTTCTTGAGAAGCTTCATATTGACACAGGTACATTTGGACAGATTCTTACAATAATCAATAAGATGCCATCCGTTGCAGATTCTGTAAGAGTATCATTCGGTACACCGAACCATGCAGGTCTTTATACAGTAACAGCAGTTACAGATAGTAAGAACTACGAGACAGGTGTAGGCATCGGAACACTTCTTGTGAAGATGCGTTCTAAGGGCGTGAAGCTTAATTGGAATGAGAGATTCGTAAACGGAAAGATTACTGCAGAAAAAGCAAAGAATTTTGATTTCAAAGCAACACTTTCAGCAGACGGAGCTGTAACGATCGCACAGGATAATGTACACTATCTGTATTCAGGATTCACAAGCAAATGGAAGATCTATTCCAGCACAACAACTCCTCCGACAGAGCCGGGAAGTTATGTGATGACGGTAGTAACACTTGGTGGAGATTATCAGGCAGCACCGATCAAACGTGGATTCAAGATTACAAAATAAATTGCAAAATAATATTGTAAAGCGGCCCCTGGTTTTACCGGGGGCTTTTTGTATCGTAATCAAGAAACAATTAAGATATAATATATCTATGTGGTGGAAATGATACGAAAGCTAGATATTAAAATTAGATATTATATGAGATTAAGGGACGATAGAGATAAGGGTTGACAAAGAATTTGTGCTCCGGGAAGGCCGAGAAGAAGGACTCCGGACAGGAATAAACTATGGAGAACTACAAAATCTAGTTAGAATGGTGCTCAAAAAAATGCGAAAAGACGTCTCATGTGAAATAACCGCGGAACTCTTCGAAGAACCGGTAGAAAAGATCCGAAAGATATATGAAGTAGCGGAGAAATATGCGCCGGAATATGATATTGAGTCAATTTGCCGAGAACTGGTGGCATAAAGTGCTTTGGTTACACCGTAAGGGAATGTCCTTGTACCTTACCGGTGGATTTGGTATAGTATAAGGTATTATTCTGTAAAGGAGGCTCGTGATGAAAGAGACAGGAGAATCCGGATCAACAAAGAATAAAACCGTTATATTACTTCTGATCATTCTTTTGACCCTGTTATGGTTTGTCGGAGAGATTCTGGTTTCTTACCATTGGATGAAAGTGAATCGGTATCCGGTGCAGGTACGGAATCTGCGGTATGTGGATACGGTTACAGATGCAGGATTCAAGATGGTGGTGATTTCGGATCTTCATGATCATGAATTCGGGAAAGACAATGAGAAGCTGATCCGGTGTGTAAAAGAACAGGATCCGGAGATGATCATTCTGGATGGCGATATGCTGAATGAGGATTCGAAGAGTGACGAGGTGCCGGTCAGACTGGTAAAAGGTCTGGCAGAGATTGCGCCGGTGTATTATGCGCTTGGGAATCATGAACTGGATTATATCGGCACTGCAGAAGGGAAGAAGATGCAAAAGCACCCGGAGAATTCCGAATTGGTGAAGGATCTTACAGATGCCGGCGCATGTGTGCTGGAAGAAGGTTACCGGGACGTGGAGATCGGTGGATGTAAGGTGCGCATCGGTGGGATGTATGAATATGCATTTGCTCTGGATGGAGATAACAGTGCAGAGAATCTGACAGGTGATGTACGGGATTTTCTGGAGGAGTTTCAGAATACAGACCGGTACAAGATTATGTTGTGCCACAGACCGGATAGTTTTGTATTCGGTGATGCATCCGATTACTGGAAGATCGATCTTGTGATCAGCGGACATGATCATGGAGGACAGGTAGTCATTCCATTCAAGGGAGGACTATATGGTGGAGATCAGGGATGGTTCCCGCCATATGTGCATGGACTGTACCGGACAGGAAGGATCCGGCTGTTCGTGACGAGTGGATTAAGCAGTGAGAAACAGAAGCTCCCGAGATGGAATAACCGGCCGGAGATTGCGGTGCTTAACGTACACTGATCAGAGGGATGAAGAGGTAAAAAGATGGTTAGAAGGACAGTCGTTCCGGTGATGTGTCATCAAAGATTACTGCGGACAGTGTGTTGGACGGAGATCTTACATCAAATATCAAGTATTCACTGGAGAAGACGGTCAATACGCAGGCTGCGGGTGAATATCCGATCGAGTTCAGGGTTATGGACCGCGGCGGGAATACAGTGTATCTGAAGACGCAGATCAGTATTTCCGATAAAAGTTATGCAGGGATTGATGTGAAATTAAAAGATTATCTGATCTACCTTTCTGTCGGAGATGCATTTGATCCAAATGCATACTTTGATTCGGCAGATAAAGAAGGCGAGCTTACGGTGTAGTCGAATGTAAATACTGCAAAGGCAGGATCCTAAAGAGTATAATAAGATAAAAAAGAACCCGATACGGCTGTCTGGTATGCTCCCCGTCAAGAGGACAATAAAAAATAATAAATTTTTGTATCGTCAG
>ERZ506883.83-NODE-83-length-54210-cov-9.26945_pt1 | contig 54210 bp, 57 predicted proteins | sample MGYA00513177_ERZ506883 | MGnify/ENA metagenome assembly ERZ506883 | reverse complement strand
CAGAGAAAACGCAGGACGAGGACTATTATGTGCTGACACTGGCGGCTATCGCAAGGGAACTGGATGGGAAAGGTATGAACCGGGCAAAGGTACACATTGCAGCCGGACTTCCACTTACCTGGGTAGCTACACAGAAAGAAGATTTCCAGAAATATCTTCTCCAGAATGAATGTGTGGATTTTACATTCCGCAATAAAGAATATCATGTGGAGTTTGCAGGAGCTGATATTTACCCACAGGGATTTGCAGCAGCTTTTTACCGTTTACAGGATTTCAAAGGAATCAATATGCTGGCAGATATTGGAAATGGAACTATGAATATCATGTATATCAATAATTCCCGTCCATTAGAGAAGAAATGCTTTACAGAGAAATATGGAACGCATCAGTGTGTGCTTGCTGTAAGGGAATCCCTGCTGAAAGAACTGGGAACAGTGGTGGACGATCTGGTGATTGAGCAGGTGATCCGTACCGGGACAGCAGATATTGGTGAGAAATATCTGACAGTCATTCGTAAAGCTGCCGGAGATTATACGAAAGAAATCTTCCATAAGTTGAGAGAACGGGAATATAATCCAGAACTGATGCGTTTGTATGTGGTCGGCGGTGGCGGTTGTATGATCCAGAATTTTGGAGAATATGACAAGAGCCGTGTAACGATTGTACGGGACATCTGTGCCACAGCGAAAGGTTATGAAGCAATGAGCATAAGGAAAATCCAGAGAAACGGAGGGATGCTTGTATGAGAAAAGAACGGAAAATCATCAATACAAATATCCGTTTGAATCTTTGTGATGAACAGGACAGGCAGGCATGGGAATATTTGCAGACGATGGACAGGGAAAAATATAAATCGTACACCAGAGCAGTTGTAGTTGCTTTAAACGATTATTTTCCAGAGAGTACAGGAATGAAGCAGATCCGTATCTGGAAACCAGAGAAAAGGAAGATGCTTTTCTGGAAAGGGTGGAAACAGCTATCCGGGATGGAGTAAAAGAATCCGTTCCGATGGCTATGGCGAAGAACCTGATTGAAATGCTTGTACCGTTTGTAAAAGAATCGGTAGGAGAAATTAATCTGTCGGACAGAACACTAACAATCGAGAAAACGGATGGAGAGATCGCAGAAGATAATCTGGACTGGGAGAAAGAAGCTGATATGGATGCAGCACTGGATTTTGCGGATAGTTTTTAGCTGTCTGTAAAAAGGAAAAGCAGTCCGGTTTGCATAAAATAAATCGGACTGCCTTAAGTGGAGCTATTCTTTTTTCTTGGGTAAGGACGTTTATCATCTGTTAGGTTTAGCAGATAGTCAACGCTGGTGTTATGAAATTCAGCCAGTTTAATCAGAATGTGAGTAGGGATATCGACATCACCACATTCATAATTACTGTAAATACGCTGACTGCAATTCAGAATTTTACCCATATTCTTCTGCGTAAGGTCACGATCTTCACGCAGATCCCGTATTCTCTGATACATGCGTTTCACCTCTAGCATAATAATAACTTAGCGAGATATTCACTATTGAAATATAGCGAGAAATTCGCTACACTGAATTTAAAAATGCAGAAGGGAGAAGTACAGAGTGAAAGAGAAAGTGAAAAAGGTGCTGGTGTGGATTTTTGAATTTGTTTTATTTTGTGGATATTTCTATGTTTTATTCGTGAATCTGGTATGTGGATTTGGATATGGAGGGATAAGCAGCAGAGGACAGGCAATAAAGATTTTATGTGCTTCGTTCTTCCTTGCAGTGGGACTTCCCGGATTGATCTGGTATCAGCATCGCAGACTTATGAAACTGGAGAATTTATTGCATGACCTGTTTGAAATTTGCGACAAAATAAAATAGCAGTAATAGAAAAATAGACTGACAGTAAGGAAAGCTTTACGGAAACAGAATAGCAGAAAAAGGTAATGGCAGTGATGGCATTTCTATTGGTAAAAATCAGTGAAATGTTCATGACTGCTATTTTTATGCTTTTCAGCAGAAATGGAAAGTGATTCAGAAAAAGAAAAGCAGAAATAACAGCGAAATATGGCAGAGAGACATTTGCAGATGGAAAACGTTGTATAAGCAAGGCAAAGAAGAAATATAGAGTGCTGGATACGGCACATGATTGTCCGATACTTCGCATCGGAGTGGTGCATGACTAGCCTGTTTCAGAAAGGAAAAATCTATGGAATGTGGAGATTTTCTCTTTCTTTTACAGTCAGTTCCTGCACCACAAAACCACTGTCATCTCAATTTTGGCTTAATAACGCAGAGGAGAATGTTGCTTACTTGGTGCTGGTTCAGTGGTGGGGAGATGACAGGCAAGTTTCGCAAAGTGGCAAGCCACTCTGCACCGGAGCCAGCCTTTGGGCTGTTCCTAAACTTGCCAGAGGGCTCTGCCCCTTGGAACCCCGGCACGTCAATGACGTAAGTATTTCTGCGAAATGTCCACCGGACATTCCTACGGAATACTTACTGATTGACTAGGACTCTGTCCTGCACCTGTATAAGAGAGCGTTGCACTCTCTTATAAATCTCCTGCCAATATGCCGCCAGAACGCTGTGGCTGTTAACAAAGAATGAAAATCAAGCAATGAAAGGAGACAAAAGCCTATGAGAAAACGAAATCATACAGTAACCATACGGATGAATAAAGAGGAATACGATTTGTTTCAGAGCAAGGTTAAAGAATCCGGAAGAACACAGCAGGAAGTTGTGATAAAAGCAATCGCAGACTTGAAGATAGCATCGGCAGAGGAAATAGAAGAACTGAAAAGACTGAACCAGATGTTTGCGGATATCCTTTGTCAGCTCCGGGGAGCTACGACAAATATCAACCAGATTGCAAGAAAACTGCATACAGATGGAGAAATCCCAAACGACAGTATGTTGTATTTCCTCAATAAAAATATTCTCAAGTATCGGAAGGAGAGTGAAAGGATATGGCAGTTAATAAGACGATTAATAAGCGGACAAATACACATGGAGCAATGAGAAATTGTATTGAATATGTTTTACGGCAGGACAAGACAAGTGAGCTGATTACTTATGTAACAGGCCCGTACTGTCACAATGAAATTAATTATGATTTGGTGTACAGAACCTTTTTGGAAGAAAAGAAGATGTGGAATAAAGATACAGGGAGAATGTATGCCCACAACATTATTTCCTGGCATAAGGATGAGCAGATCACCCCGGAGCAGGCATTTGAATTTGGAAAAGAGTTTGCAGAAAATTGGTTCAGTGGATTCCAGACCTTAGTGGCTGTGCATAAGGATAAAGACCATATCCACTGCCATTTGGTTACTAATTCAGTGAGTTATGAAGATGGGAGAAAGCTACATAATACCAGAAAAGATCTGGAACGTATGAAACAGCTTACCAATCAGATGTGCCGGGAACGAGGACTGACCGTTGCCGAAAAAGGAAAGCATTTTGATGGAAGTCAGATTGAAAAAGGGGAAGTCATTGCATGGAGCAAAGACAAATATAATCTGTTCCGTCAGCAGGTAAAGGATAGCTTTGTAGCGGACTGTGCAATGGCAGTGTTAAAAGCACTGGAAAATTGTATCAGCAAAGAAAAGTTTATAGAAAAAATGAAGCAGTTCGGATGGAACGTAAACTGGACAGAGAAACGGAAGCACATCACATTTCAGAACCAGGATGGGAAGAAAGTGCGAGATAGCAATTTGTCAAAAACATTTCATCTGGACATCAGCAAGGAGGGATTGGAGAATGAATTTGATAGAAATAGGCAAAAAGCCAGAGATTCAGCCAACAGAGACAGCAGATCAGATGAAGAACTTGCCGGATACTACCGACAAGTGGAAGCAGCTTGCGAAGGAGCAGGCGGCGTTACTGGAGCTAGTGACGGAAGAGAGAGACGAGTTACAGGTGAGAATTCAGAAGATGAACGAGTTTATCCAGAAATTTCAGGAAAGGACACACAAGCTGAAGATGGAAAAACAGAAGCTATTCTTCGAGAGTCACGAAATGCAAGACGAAATTCGGAAATTAAACGACGAAATTCAGCGTCTGACAACCGAACTGTCCGAAACGCAGAAGCTGAATCAATCGCTTCAGCAGAGCAACGACGATCTGAGAAACAGAAATGGCTTAATGAGCAGGAGCGAGCAAGAGCAGCTCGAAGAAGAAATAAAAGACGTTCGGGACCAGAACTCTAAATTACAGATACAGGTGAATAAATCATCTGTTGAAGCAGTAGATGAAGCACAGAAGAAACAAAAAGAAGCAGAGAAAAAGATGGAGCAGGCAGAATCCAAAGCCCGTAACGAAAAGAAACGTGCTGAGCTGGAAATTCGTAAAGCGAAAAAAGAAGTAAAGGACAGAACGGAAAACATGAAGGCTATGGAGTATTTCTGGGGAATGGGATACATTACGGTAGTTCTGTTTGCAATTCTACAGAATGGTGCTTTTCAACATGATTTCATAGATTTTTTCATGACTCCATTCATGTGGTATGTTCGATTTTGTAAATGGCTGGTATATCCAACTTATGATAATGGATTTAACCAGAAAATAGCATATGCAGGTGGAGAAGTATGGGTTATCAGGATTCTGGCAATTGTAGCTGTCCTTTTCATAGTGGTAATAGCAATGGTGATAATCACGGAAGCAATAAAACGATACAAAAAAATGTGGGATGAAATTTCACAGATGTTTTTAATTGGAAGTCTTTCAGGAATAACAGTGCTTGGAGATGTAACTAGAAAATATCTGCCGGTGAATTTGATTTTGCTATTTATACTCATTAATATGGGTATCATGCTACTCAGAATATATCTTCGGAAGAAGTTTGATTATATGTAATTTGTCATTTTAATGACCAGTGGATGGTACCTGACAAATGATAAAGCTGTTATTATGATTGCACACCGCTTAAAAACAGTACAGAAAGCTGAACGGATTTTCGTTCTGGAGAATGGAAAACCGTTCAGAAGGGAATACATGAAGAACTTGTGAGACAGGATGGGATTTATCGTCATTTTATTGTTGAAAGAAGAGAGGCAACAAAATGGAGAGTTTAGGAGTCTAAATGTCTGGTGCGGCGATATTCCAAAGGTGATACACCAAAATGCTTTTTAAACACAGAGGCGAATTTGCTCTGATTCAGATATCCGACCTGTGCTGCAATCTCAGCTACAGACAGTCGTGTTGAGGCAAGCAGTTCGCCTGCTTTATTCATACGCATTTCACGCAGATAGACAGAAATATTCTGTCCGTAAACACCGCGGAAATAATTTTTTAGACTGGTTTCGCTGATAGAAAAATATTCAGCCAGTTCCCACGCAGGATGATGCTGCCGCAGGTCTGAGGTAATGATGCTTTCGACTTTTTTAGCAATACTAACCTGTGACTCAGTAAAGAAAGTGCACGCCTGAGACGGTGGGATACATTTTAGATTTTGCAGTATAGAGAATAAAGCAAGCGTATAAATTTTCATTTGAATTACTGCAAAGGATGCCGGAAAATCATATAAGCCCCAGAGTTTTTTGAGAATTTCCTCAGTTTCGTGGGTCGCTGTTGATATATACGTGCTTCCATGAGGACAAAACATCTCTGAGATTTTTCTGAAATCAATGCTGAATTCATTTTGTATCCATGTATTTTCTAAAGTAAATGTATCTATATCAATAAAGAATTCAAGCCCCTCATAGATGCGCCTTGGATAAACATATTCTTTTTGGGCGAAGCATTCTGTGAGAGAAAGTTCTCTGTCTTTGATGTAGACAAAATTTTTACTGTTCAGGATCATTTCACAACGACCTGTCACACAATAGTTAAGAAGCAATGGACCTTTTGTAATGGAGCTGTCTGATCGAAGGTCAGGAGCTGTCCAGGTTGGAGAATTCACGAAAATATATGCCAGAGACAAACCAGGGAACAGTGAAAAAAAGGTCATCGAACCTTTACCTTCCTTCGTATTTAATATAAGCTCCATACTATATTCAGCTTGTTTTATGGATATACCCGGTATTTTGATACATTTTTTAATCACATCATTAGTTTTCATAGATGATCTCCCTGATATAAGTACTTTTGTCCTGTAACAAATAATATTATAGGATTTGAAGAGAGTAGAGTCAACAATAAAACTCGATGCTGTTTGGAGCTAAAATGATATTTGGTTGTAGAGATATAGCAAAACATATGGTATTTTATGGAGTGTTAGATAGAACTAATTATATAAGGGAGGTATTCTGTATGAATAACAAATTACAGGCGAAGGATCTGATCAACCTGGGACTTTTCACAGTCCTTTATTTTGTACTCGGATGCTGTGTGGCAATTCCGATTGGATTTGTTCCGATATTTCTTCCGATTCTTGGTGCATTGTGGACACTGATCACAGGAATTCCATTTATGTTATTCCTGACAAGGGTAAAGAAGTTTGGTATGGTAACGCTGATGGCAATTCTGAGTGGCCTTTTGATGGGACTTACCGGAATGGGATATTGGGGTGTACCTTTGGGGCTTATCTTTGGGCTGCTGGGAGATTTGATTCTGAAATTTGGCAATTATAAAAGTGCTAAAAGGAGCCTGATTGGATATGCAGTATTCAGTCTCTGGATGGTTGGTACATATATTCCAATGTACTTCATGGTAGAAGATTCAAGAGCCAGCTTCGCAGCCAGTTTTGGTAAAGAGTATGCAGATAAAGTAATGGCTGTCATGCCTATGTGGAGCATTGTTCTTGTGATTGCAGGTATCTTTATCTGCGCAATCATTGGAGGAATGATTGGAAAAGCGTTGCTCAAAAAACACTTTGTAAAAGCAGGAATCGTGTAATGGATGAGATATTATCTGCTACTGTTGACAGCAGAAATGGAATTGTTTTAGATCCTAGAACAAAATTGTTTATGCTTATAACGATTACAACATTGATGTTCAGTACCAGCAATGATGGAATCATGAATATAGTGAAACCAATACTAAGCCTTATACCATTTGCATTGATTTTGTCAGAGCACAAATTCAAAACAGCCGGTAAATATGCAGTTCTCTATGCGGTATGCTTTGTACTGGAGCGGCTGGCATTGAATGTTTGGAGTGGTATGATTTCTTTTCTGATATTGGCAGCAACATCAATTATGACGCGTTTTGCACCGGGAATTATGACAGGCGCATATCTGATTTCTTCTACATCTGTAAGTGAGTTTATCAGTGCAATGGAGCGGATGCATGTCACAGAAAAAATCATAATACCGTTGTCAGTTATTTTCCGTTTCTTTCCTACAATCAAGGAAGAATATCAGGCAATCCGGGATGCAATGAAAATGAGAAATATCCGTTTTGGTGGTAAAAATCCATTCCTTATGATTGAATACCGGCTGATACCATTGATGGTATCCGTAATAAAAATTGGTGATGAGCTGTCTGCAGCAGCTCTAACAAGGGGACTTGGTGCACCGGTCAGAAGAACCAATGTCTGCGAGATTGGCTTTCATGTACAGGATTTTATTGCCATTGTTGTTTGCTTTGCATGCTTTATATTGTTCTTTTTGCATCAGTATATTGTTTTTTGAGGTAGTACATTATGATAAAAATAGATCATGCAACATTTACATATGGAGAAAATAATGAATATTCTGTGGGAATCCGGGATATTGATCTGGAGATAGAAGATGGTCAGGTTATTGTGCTATGTGGGGAGAGCGGTTGTGGAAAAACAACACTCACTCGAATGCTCAATGGGTTGATTCCACATTATTATGAAGGAAAATTAACTGGTGAGATATGGATAAATGGGATAAATGTTTCGCAGCAGCCACTGTATGATACAGCAAAAATTGTTGGAAGTGTTTTTCAAAATCCACGGTCACAGTTTTTTAATGTAGACACAACAAGCGAGATTACTTTTGGATGTGAAAATCTTGGAATGCCAAAGGAAGAAATCAAAGATCGATTGCAGGCTACAATTCAGGAGCTGCATCTGAAAAAATTGATTGGACGCAATATTTTTCAGCTTTCAGGTGGAGAGAAGCAGAAGATTGCCTGTGCAGGGGTTTCTATTATGAAACCGGATATTTTTGTCCTGGACGAACCCTCTTCTAATCTGGATGCAGCTTCAATCATGGATCTGCGAAGAATAATCGCCTACTGGAAGGAACAGGGAAAAACAATTATTATATCGGAGCATCGCCTGTATTATCTGCGTGGGCTGGCGGATCGGTTTATTTATATGAAAGAGGGACAGATTATTCAGGATTATTCAGCCACAGAGTTTGAAAATCTGACAGAAGAAAAGCGAGGAGAGATGGGACTGCGGGCTTATGTTCTGGAAAATCTCCTTATGCCAGAGATGTTGATATCAGAAAGAACCACAATGGAGCTTCATGATTTTAATTTTGCATATAAGAATGGTCCACAGATTTTATATATCAGAGAATGTGAGATTCCGGCAAATCGGATTGTCGCAATTACGGGCAATAATGGAGCTGGAAAATCTACTTTTTCCCGTTGTTTCTGTGGTTTGGAAAAACAATGTGGCACAATCATCTGGAATGGAAAAACTTACAGACCAAAAGAAAGGCTGAAAGCCTGTTATATGGTTATGCAGGAAGTGAATCATCAGCTTTTTACAGAGACAATACAGGATGAAGTTATGATTAGCATGAAAGAAGAAAATGAGAAAGAAGCAGACAAATTTCTTGATATGCTGGATCTGATAAAAGTCAAAGACCGTCATCCAATGTCACTTTCCGGAGGTCAGAAGCAGCGGGCGGCTATCGCATCTGCAATTGCCTCTGGGCGCTCTGTGCTGTTTTTGGATGAACCAACCAGTGGTCTTGATCATAAGCATATGCTGGAGGTTGCAGAGGTTCTAAGAGAAGTGTGGGATACCGGAATTTCGGTTTATGTGATCACACATGATTTGGAACTGATTATAGAGTGTTGCACTGACGTCATTCATTTTGAAAATGGAACTATTGCAGATCAGTATCAGATGGATGCAGAAGGAATGGAGAAGATAAGAAAATATTTTATGCAGGGAAAGTGTTGTGGCAAGTGGAGTAAATCTGACTGATGGTAAAGGATATCGTAAATAGTTTTGGAAAGTAGATGAATGATAATTATGAGCAAATATAATCCTTTATGGAAGTGGATCAATAAAAATAAAACAGACGATTTCAAGTTGACTTTTGCTGAAATTGAAAACATTGCCGGAGTGCCTATAGATCATTCGTTCCTTACATTCAAAAAGGAACTTTTGCAGTATGGTTTTAAGGTGGTAAAAATTTCTATGAAGGAACAGACAGTAGATTTTGAAAAAGTCAAAGAGGAGGCTTAAACATGGAATCAAAGAAATAGAACTTGTAGTTGCATCTTCGATTGGTGCAGATCTTGCCATGGCATTTCTGACATAGGCAAAAATACCGTTAAAGCATGTATTTTTTGATGGTGGACAGTTTGTACAAATTGGAAAGGCAACACGCAAAATCATGGTTCCGTTCTTATATATAGCAATGAAAAGTTTATATTGGTCAAAAGGAAAGATGCTGAAGAGAATCATGTGGTGTGACGACGGCAAAATCAAACTACAGATGCATCTGCTAAGTGAAAATTGAATACACGGGAAAATAAAAAATCGAAACAGCAGACTTGACAAATTCCTGTAATGAGTTAAAATATAACAGTGCTATATAGCACTGTTATATTTTTGGAAAGAACTTTAGAGGATACGAAAAGAATGTCGACAAAAGCAGAAGATACACAAAAAAATATATTAAATACAGCCAGAAAACATTTCCTGAAAGATGGTCTGACCGGAGCATCTTTAAGAAACATTGTAAAAGATGCCGGACTTACTACTGGTGCATTTTACAAATATTATCCGACGAAAGAGGCACTTTTTGATGCACTGACAGATCCCTATATGGAACACATTTATCAGATTTATGATCAGATCGTTGAGGAGTTTGAAAAGCTTTCGGCCAGTGATCAGACAAGGAATATGTCGTATACATCCAGTGACGGAATGGAGCAGATGGTTGATTATATTTATGATCATTATGATAATTTCAGATTATTGTTGAAATGTGGAGACAGTGGAAAATTTGAACTATTCATACACAATATGGTAGAGCGGGAAATAAAGTCCAGCCTGAAATATATGGAAAAGATGAAAGAGAACGGTGTGAAAATACCGATTGTAGAGGAAAGCCTTATGCATATGATCTATACGGGATTTTTTTCATCAGTATTTCAGATCATTGAGCATGATATAGATAGAGAGACTGCAAAGAAAAATGTGCATCAGCTGAAAGAATTCAATACAGGTGGCTGGGAACGATTGTGGAATATTGAATTCCCGGTATAACTAATGTAAATCAGGTGGCTAATGCCAGTAAGCCACCTATTTTATTATATATGAGTTAGAATAAACTAATGAAAGAAACAACAATAAAACCAAAGTAAGGAGTGAACGAATGTGAAAGAAAAAAAGAAGTCGGCAGTCAGCTGGATCCTGACATGGGCCGGACAAAAAAAAATTGCCTATGTATGGAGTGTGTTACTTGCAATCGGAAATGTGATTTTTAAGATTTTGCCGTATTTTATTATTGCAGATATAGTAAAGCTGTTTTTAAATGGTGAAAAGGAGTTTGAAATATATCTTGCAAAAGCGGTTCTGATTGCATTATCGTTTATCATTGCAGAACTGCTTCATTCACTTTCGACAGCATTGTCACATAAAGCAACGTTTGCAGTACTTGCAAATATAAGAAAATCCTGCTGTGACAAGCTGGCGTGGGTACCTCTTGGCTATGTGAAAGACACACCTTCCGGTACATTTAAAAATATTATGGTGGAAAGAATCGACAGTATCGAGACAACACTGGCGCATATTGTCCCGGAATTCACGTCCAATCTGCTGGCACCGATTGTGATTTTGATTTATTTCTTCCTGACAGACTGGAGACTGGCACTCTGGTCATTGGTGCCGGTTATAGTGGGATTTCTTTCCTATTTTGGAATGATGCTGGATTTTAAACCAAGCTTCGAGAGAACGGTTCAGACAACAAAAGATCTGAATGATGCGGCAGTGGAATATATTGACGGAATCGAAGTGATCAAGGCATTTGGAAAGACAGAAAGTTCTTATGCAAAATTTACAAAGGCGGCTATGGCTTATGCAGATTCCTTTATTTCCTGGATGAAACGGTGCTCGATTTTTCATGGACTGATGATGGTGGTCACACCTTATACGCTTCTTACGGTATTGCCGTTTGGGGCACATTATGTAGCCAATGGAACACTTGCGATTTCAGATTTTGTCATCTGCATTATTTTATCACTTGGAATCGTTGGACCGTTGATCACAGTGGGTTCCTATACAGATGATCTTGGCAAGATCGGAGTGATTGTTGGTGAAGTGGCAGGAATTCTGGAACAGCCGGAGCTTGAACGTCCAGAGAAAAGTAAAAGTGTTCCAAAAGATAACTCCGTTACACTTGAAAATGTCAGGTTTGGTTATCACGACAAAGAGATTCTGCATGGAGTAACTATGGAGCTAAAAGCAGGAACGGTAAATGCAATCGTAGGACCTTCCGGAAGCGGTAAGTCAACCATCGCAAAGCTGATTGCGTCCTTGTGGGATGTGGATTCCGGAAGTATTAAAATCGGTGGAGTTGATGTCAAAGAAATGTCGCTTGCAGATTTTAATCGGAAAATTGCATATGTTGCACAGGATAATTATCTGTTCAATGAAACGGTACGTGAAAATATCAGACAGGGAAATCCGGAGGCTACAGATGAACAGATCATCGAGGTGACAAAGAAAAGCGGATGCTATGAATTTATCATGCAGCTTGAGAACGGATTTGATACGGTTGTAGGAGGTGCAGGAGGACATCTGTCAGGAGGAGAGAGGCAGCGTATCTCCATTGCAAGGGCAATGCTGAAGGATGCTCCGATTGTAATTCTTGATGAGGCAACTGCTTATACGGATCCGGAAAATGAGGCGATTCTGCAGAATTCTATTGCAAAACTGGTAGCAGGGAAGACACTGATCGTAATCGCACACAGGCTTTCTACCGTTAAGGACAGTGATCAGATCTTTGTCGTAAATGATGGAAATGTAACAGCACATGGTACACATGAGGAACTACTGATGTCATGCCCGCTTTATAAGGAAATGTGGGATGCCCATATTTCTGTAAAAGATACGGTGAAGGAGGGAGAATGATATGTTTGGAATTCTGGCAAAATTCTTTCGTTTTTCAGGCAGGGAAAATGGTAATAAATTTAAACTGTCGATAGTGATCGGACTTATAGAGGCTCTCGCTTCAGCAATGAAGATACCGGCTATTATGTACATATTGATTGGTTTGATGAGTGGAAAACCAATAGGAAAATATATTGGTGGTTCAATTGCAATCATGGTGATTGCAATTGTAGTTGATGTCATCTGTAAGAGATACTCTACAGTGCTTCAGACAGAAGGCGGATATAATGCGAGTGCTTTTATGAGAATCAAGATTGCAGAGCATCTGCGTTATCTGCCGATGGGATATTTTAATGCCAACAGCATCGGGGAAATTTCTTCTATTACGACGAATACAATGGAAACACTTGGTGATGTAGCTGCGAGAGTGGTTATGCTGACCATGCAGGGAATTCTGGAAACATCCATGATCATTCTTATGCTGTTTCTTTTTGACTGGAGAATTGGACTGACAGCTGCAGCAGGAGTGCTTATTTTCTTTGGTGTAAATGCTGTGATGCAGAATGCAGGGAAAAACGATTCAGAGCAAAAAGTGGTATGCGATACAGAGCTTGTAAATCAGATCATGGAGTATCTGCAGGGAATATCAGAAGTAAAATCATACAACCTGCTTGGAAAACAGGCAAAAAGATTAAATGATGCAAATGAAGCATGCGAAAAGATTAATACAAAGATGGAGATGTTGTTTGTCCCTTATCATTTTCTGCAAAGCGTCATAACAAAAACCACAGGTGCAGTAATCGTAGCATGCAGTGCATATTTTTATATTAATGGAACTATGAGTGCGGTCTATGCAATTGGTATGACAATCTCAGCATTTATGCTTTATGCCAGCCTGGAATGTGCAGGGAATTATTCATCTCTTTTACATGTGGTAAGCGTATGTGTAGATAAAGCAAATGAAATATTGGAGCTGGATACCATGGATATCGACGGTAAAGAAATACAGCCGGAAAATTACGATATTAGACTTTCTAATGTTTCGTTTTCTTATGACAAACGGAAGATCATTGATGATATATCGCTCTCTATTCCGCAGAAAACGACGACAGCAATCGTTGGACCATCTGGTGGAGGAAAATCAACACTTTGCAATCTGATTGCCAGGTTCTGGGATGTGGATTCCGGGGAAGTGACACTTGGAGGTGTGAATGTAAAAGACTACAGCATGAACAGTCTGATGCGTAATTTTTCATTTGTATTTCAGTCGGTGTATTTGTTCGCAGACACCATTGAGAATAATATTAAATTCGGACGCCAGGATGCAAGTCATGAGGAAGTGGTGGAAGCGGCGAAGAAAGCATGTTGTCATGATTTCATCAGCAAACTTCCGAATGGATATGACACAGTGATCGGAGAAGGAGGAGCCACACTTTCCGGTGGTGAGAAACAGCGTATTTCGATAGCCAGAGCGATTATGAAGGATGCGCCAATCGTCATATTGGATGAAGCGACGGCAAATGTTGATCCAGAGAATGAAAAGGAGCTGATGGATGCAGTAGATGCACTTACAAAGGAAAAAACGATTATTATGATTGCCCACAGATTAAAAACGGTCAGACATGCAGACCAGATTGTGGTTGTTGACAAAGGAAGAATTGTACAGCAGGGAACACATGAGCAACTAATGAAGCAGGAAGGCATTTATAAGAGATTTGTGGATGCAAGGCAGCAGGCAGTAAGCTGGAAACTGGCCCACTGAGAAATAATCCACAGTTAGAGAATATCCAAATTGAATTGTCTGAAAGAGATTTAATTTAAGTTTCTCTAAGTTTCACTTGTATAGGTGGAATGAGGAAAATTCAATAGAGCAATATGAAAAAAGCACTGAAAACCGTTGGACTAATGGTTTTCAGTGCTTTTTTCTTTGGTTAAAGAGAAAAAACATAATAAATTTAAGTTTTGCTAAGTTTCACTAAGTTCTGCATTTGCAGATCGCCATTGTCTTTTCGGCTCATATTTCCCACACCCATCACAGGTCTGTGGCCAGTTAATTTTCCACTCAAAATACTCATCTCTGGTAATTTTACCGGATTTCAATTCTTCTTTTCTGAGAACCCATTCTTTCATAAAATCATTGAGAACTCCATAATTGAACCACATACCAACAGGTGGATGAGCCGGCCAGTTATCAGAATCATGATAACGGACAGCGGTATCCTCACTGGAATTGCATTTTTCACCCGGATAGGTTTCTAACTGAAAGAGATTAATAGCTGCTGGGTTAAATTCATCAATCCAGAATAGGATTTCTATAAGTTCAGATGCATCCATAGTAGTCGGTTCGTGTAGTGCCAGTGGATTTACATCCAGAATCTTAGCCATTTCAGTTACAAGATCTTTACGGGGAACCCTGTAATTTGTTTCGTATTGGGCTAGGCGGTTTGCACCTTTATCACCCCAACCGAGGGCAGCACCAAGTTCTGCCTGCGTCATATGCCGGAATGTCCGGATTTTTTTTATTTTATCACCGATTGTCATACCAAATTTCCAACTTTCTTTTTGATAAATCCATTTTACTACCAAAAACAAGGAATGTAAACAGAAAGATTCGCATTGAAGCGAATAAAGCACTTGACATTCGCATGAAAGCGAATTAAAATGGCAGTATAATAAAGATTCGCATGAAAGCGAATGTGCAGATGAGGATAAATACATTTTGCAAATTATTGCAAAATTAGGTTGGTAAAATCATTCTGTCAGGCTTTATTAGTGAGAGGATTTTTTTGAAGAGAACAACATTTTGGTGTTTCTAGGATGTAATAAGTGAAAGGATATTCAAAAAACTCTCTTTTGTACCTTGAAAATTACATGAGCTGTATAATCTGATTCCACAGATGCCAAAACCCTGTAAAGGATTTTACGGGCGAGCGTCAAAGATACTCCGGAAACGGCTGGTAAGTTTGCGAAGAAGCTACCAGCATTCAGAAATATTCTGATAGAGGTTGGCAGTAACGCTGACAGCAGATTATACGAATGGAAGCCAACACGCCGAACGGAATATGCAATGCTATAACAATAGATAAACTGTGAGAACAAAATACGAAAAGGTAAGGTGATGCAATTGAGAAAATTGCAGGTATAGGACAACTGATACAAAGAATATGTTGGAAAAGAGGTGAGCATCATGGTGAATCAGTCAGTAATAGATTCCAGTGTTAATCTGGAGCAGTTAAAGGACATTGAAGATTTAATTCCTGATATGGATAAAGCTATTTCTGAAAAAGTGGAAACTTTTCTGGATAAATCTGGCGATCAGCCGTATGCTCACATGAATGAAGGGTATGTGGTAGTCGTGGAAATGACAGGAGAAATGGATGCTACAGATGCGATCAGTGATTATCTAAGAAAAAGAACGGAGTTGATGTATTAGATGCAAGTCTTGAAAAAATATCTTGCGAAGCTACAGATGTTATGTTAATGTGAAGTCAGGGAAAATGAACGTGATATATGGTTTCTGACTTCAAATTCAATGGAATAAGTAAGTTGGGAGCAATGTAAAATGGAACAAATGCAAATGAATATGCCAGATATGTACGATGCTGCATTGTATCTTCGGTTATCGAAAGATGATATGGAAGAGGGCGGTGCGAAGTCAGAGAGCAACAGCATTGCAAATCAGAGAGAGTTACTTCGGAGCTTTGTAAAAAGCCAGCCGGATATTCAGATCTTTGATATATATGTGGATGACGGATACTCAGGAGGAAATTTTGACCGACCTGAGTTTAAACGAATGACAACTGATATAGAAGCTGGAAAAGTAAACTGTGTGATTGTAAAAGACTTATCCAGATTCGGAAGAGAGTATATAGAAGCCGGGCGATGGATCGAAAAGACCTACCCGGCTTTAAATGTGCGTTTTATTTCAGTTACAGACCAGTTCGACAGTAAAACAGCAGATTTTTCAGAGAAGTCATTTGTAGTTCCAATCAAAAATTTTGTAAATGAAAGCTATTGCCGGGACATTTCCGGTAAAGTGCGAAGCCACCAGAAAATCAAACGTGAAAAAGGTGAATTTATTGGAGCATTTGCCCCGTATGGTTACTGCAAAGATCCGGAGAATAAGAACTGTCTGGTGATTGATTCTTATGCAGCAGATATTGTAAGAAAAATATTTTCATGGAAAATTGATGGGTTCAGTCTTGGAGCAATCGCAGAAAAACTGAATGTACGTCATGTGCAGTCGCCAAAAGAATATAAAAAGGCAAATGGCGAGAATTATAATTCTGGATTTCACAGCTCAGACACACCGAAATGGTCGGCAGTGCAGATCAAAAGGATTCTGACAAATGAAGTCTATATTGGAAACATGGTACAGGGCAAGCAGGAACGAATCAGCTACAAGGTAAAACAACGTTTGGATAAGCCAGAAGCAGAGTGGGTGAAAGTAGAAAATACGCATCCGGCAATTATCAGGCAAAATGATTTTGACGTAGTGCAGAAGCTGCTTCAATATGATGGCAGAGCATCAAAAACATCAGACAGTGCAAACTTTTTTTCGGGATTTGTGTTTTGTGGAGATTGCAAGACACCGATGATACGCAGGGTAAATCAGTATAAGGGGAAGAAAAAAGCTTTTTATATCTGCCAGACAAAGAATAAAGGTGGAGATTGTACCAGACACAGTATTCCGGAAGAGGTGCTGAAAAGAATTGTGTTGAAAGAGATTCAGGCATATACGGCACTTTTTATAGACTATCAGATGATTATGGAAGAACTTTGTGAGATGCAAGTCAGTTACGATCAGGTAATTGGTTATGATACACAGATTAGTAAGTTACAGGAAGAATATAACCGCTATTACAGTCTGAAAGCATCTTTGGGTGATGACTTGAAAGAGGGACTGATCAGTAAAGAGGAGTTTGATGATTTTCGGGAAAGTTACGGAAGAAAATGTGAAGAACTGGAGCAGATGATTGAAAATCAGAAAAAGCTGGTAAAGCAAATGTTTGAGGGTGGAGTGTCTGCAACTGTTCAGTTGGAGGACTGGAAGAAATCACTGGAAATCAAAGAACTGGATCGCACATTGCTGGCACTGACCGTAGATAAAATCTATATTTATGAAAATAAGCAAATTAAAATTCACATCCGTTATCAGGATATGATTGAGAAAATGAAAGTCATAAGACGGTTTTATGCGGAACACCGGACAGAGTGCAGGAAAGAGGTGGGATAAATGGCAAGGACAGCAAAAAGATATAAGAAAAACACAGAGAAGAAAGTTCTTGGGATTCCGGTATGTATGGCTGCAATTTATGCCAGATTATCCGTAGACAGTGATGAAAAAAAGTCAGAATCTATTGAAACACAGGTTACGCTGATAAAAGAATTCATTCAGAAGCACAATGAAAATCCAGACAGAGAGTATGAGATTGCTGTATATGACATTTATTCTGATCTGGGAAAAACTGGAACAAATTTTGACAGACCGGGATTTGAACGGATGATGAATGATGTCAGGGCAGGTAAAATAAACTGTATTCTGGCAAAGGATTTCTCACGATTTGGAAGAAATTACATCGAAACTGGTAACTATCTGGAAAAGATTCTTCCTTTTATGAAAGTACGGTTTATTTCTGTATGTGACAACTATGATTCATTTGCACCTGGTGCTAAGAATCAGGAATTATCCATGAATATCAAAAATCTTGTGAATGATGCTTATGCGAAAGACATTTCTGCAAAAGAACGGGCTGCGAAACGTATTGCACAGAAAAATGGTGAATATGTGGGATCTACAGCTCCATACGGATATCGTGTGGAAAAGGTAAATGGGATTTATAAGTTGATTGTGGAACCGGAATCTGCAAAGATTGTCCGTAGGATTTTTGAAGAATATGCTTCTGGAGATGGTATACAGAGTATTATTGACAGGCTGTTTGAGGATGGAGTACATCGTATTTCAGACTATAACCAATATCATCATGTGTACTGTAAGGACGAAGAAAAGCTTCATCAGTGGGGAAATTCTTCGATACGTGCGGTGTTGAACCGAAATAATTATTATGGTGATCTGGTTCAGAGAAAATATGAATCCAGATTTCAAAGAGGTGAAAAATGGTGTGATATACTGGATGAAAGCCAGTGGATTATTACGCCAAATGCCCATGAGCCGATTATCAGCCGAGAACTGTTTGACAAAGCACAAGTCAGGTTAAAAGCAGCACAACAGAAAACAACAAAAACTACGGCAGGATGGGAAGAGGATGAAAGAGCATTTTATAATGTATTCTATTGTGGAGACTGCAAGCGGAAAATGTGTACACGCAGATACAGAGGCAATGTGTATTATTTTTGCAACGCTGCTCAGTATCGGGATGAAAGGAAATGTAGTCATAAATCTATCTCTGAAGAAAAATTGCAGAAAATTGTCCGCTCGGAGCTGACCAGACAGTTTCAGTTATCTGGCTTACGGAAAAAGGATATGTCTGCTATAAGCAGTGCGGTATTTCTTTCCAAAATCAAAGAAGTTCAAACAGAAATCAGAAAACTGGATGTAGATATGGAAAAACGTTCAGAAAAACTGGCACAGGCATTTATGCAATATAAAGAGGGGGAACTTTCCAAAGAAGCCTATATAGAAATGAAAGATGACCGTAATAGCTGGAAAGAGTTCTGCGAAGAGAGAAAGAAGTCTTTAGAGCAGACCATACGAAAGCTGGAAAAACAGCAGAAAGAAGAAGCCAGATTTTTACGAAGCCTGCTGGAGCTGGATGGGACAACCAGAATCAATGCGGAATTTGCAGAAGGCTTGATTGAAAGTATGTATCTATATGGTGATGGCAAACTGGAAATCAACTTCGGGTTTAAGGGGGCGGTAGAACATGAGTGATCAGAAACTGATTATTGGATATTACCGCCTTTCCATGGAAGATGACTCAGAGGGAGAAAGTAACAGCATTATTAATCAGAGAAAACTGGTAAAAGATTATATTTCCAATATTCCTGAACTGGTGGCTATGCCCTTTCAGGAGTTCTACGACGATGGATATTCTGGTTCCAGTATGGAACGTCCGGCAATTAAGCAGGTTCTGGAACTTGCCAGGGAGAATAAAGTGCAGTGTATTGTAGTAAAAGATTTTTCACGTTTTGCCAGAAACTATATTGAGATGGGAACTTATCTGGAACAGATTTTTCCATTCCTGGGAGTACGATTCATTTCTATCTCAGACCGATATGATTCTAAAGATTATAAGGGAAAGAGTTCGGATATTGAAGTACAGTTTAAAGGACTGATAGCAGATTTTTATGTGAAAGACCAGTCCGTAAAGGTAAAAGCGGCAGTCAGTACCAGACGAGGAAAAGGTGAGTATTGCTGTGGCTCTGCACCGTATGGGTATCGAATCAATCCTGAAAATAAGAAAGAACTGGTGATTGTAGAGGACGAAGCGGAAGTGATTCGCAGAGTATTTGAACTGACCAATCAGCGATATTCCAAGATGGAGATTTGTAAGTTATTCAATGAAGAGGGTGTATTGACTCCCTTGCAGTCTATGAGCAGACGACAGAAATCAGACAGCAAGAAAGCTGCATCAAGAGGATTGCAGTGGACGAGTGATATGATACGGAAGATTGTGGATGATAAGACTTATATAGGCTGTATGGTCTATGGAAAGACAAAGATTCCAGATCCCGGAACAGGGAAAGAAGTACCAGTGCCGAGAAATCAGTGGAAAGTGATGGAAAACCATCACGAGCCGATCGTATCAAAAGAGGTCTTTGAGAAAGCACAGTCTCTGCAGATCAGATACACCAAGAAAAGCAAATTTGACAGGGAAACAACACTATTAGGTGGCTATGTAAAATGCGGGAATTGTCGCAGAAGTCTGACTTCAAGCAGTCCTGTTCATGGTCATATCCTTTATAGCTGTGCTTACAGTAAAGGAAAAGAAGATACAGCGTGTTTTGCCGGGAAAGCGGATAACAAAATGCTGGAGCATATCGTGCTGGCAGAAATAAAGGCTTACTTACGTCAGAATATCAGCCAAGAACAGATGCAGCAATCCATGAGAAAACAGCATGAGGACAGTATAGAAGCCTATAAGACGGAAAGTGCAGATTGTGAAAAGTGTCAAGAACAAATAAAAATCCAGAACCGCCAGAACTACGAGAAGTATCACGAGGGACAGATGAACCAGAACCAGTTTATGGAAGCCAAGAAGCAGTTGGAAGAAGAAAGAGAACGACTGCAGAAACGTGTACAGGAACTGGATGAGTTGATAAACGACGAGAAAGAAATCCTGATGAAAAAGAATATTCCGGTGGAGCAAATGTTGAAGTATTTAGGCTATGAGAAGCTGACACGAGAGATGCTGGAAGAATATGTGCAGGGAATATATGTGTATGATGACGGGAGAGTGGAGGTGGAGTGGAAATCACTGACTTGATTTGTAGCAATAATGTAACGTCCACTACTACTGAACTTGTAGCAATGACGTTACATCCTCCCTGCTGATTTTGTGACAACAATATAACGTCCTCTGTTCCCAAACAACGGTTTTATTGGAAAAATCGAGGAAAAAAGGTCAAAAAGTTTGTAGCAATGGCTTGACATCCTCGGGGGCCTTATGTACAGCACAAAGTATCCCCAAAATATGAAAACGGCTGATTTGAAAAAGTAAATTTCAGTGCCCGAGTAATAAGGATAAAAGGTACATTTTTTTAGTAGGATAATGTTTCCAAAAGTGCTAAAATAAAATTATTATACATAAGCGAGGCGTAAAACAATGAAAAAAATCAAGTGGGGCGTTATAGGAACTGCCGGAATTGCCAGAAGTTGTACCATTCCGGGAATGATACAGGCATACAACTGCGAATTATATGCAATTGCCGGAAGAAGCATAGACAAAGCTGAACAATTTAAAGAAAAATTCGGATTTGAAAAAGCCTATGGAAGTTATAAAGAATTGTTGGATGACCCGGAAGTGGAAGCGGTATATATTGCGCTGCCAAATACTTTACATTATGAGTGGGCCGTGAAAGCTATGGAAAGCGGCAAACATGTACTGTGTGAGAAGCCGCTTGCACCGTGTGAAAAGCAGGTAAAAGAATTATTTGACACGGCAAAAGAGAAGCATGTATATCTTATGGAAGCTTTTGCATATCAGCACAGTCCATATATCGTTGCAATTAAGAAAGAGATAGAAGATGGAACGATAGGAGAAGTTCGTTATATAGATTCCGCATTTATCACATCGGACTATAATAAGGAAAATATCCGGATGAGACGGGAGACTCTTGGAGGGTGTACATATGATCTTGGAGTATACAGCACAAGCCTGACGTTAGGACTTCTGAATGAAGAACCAGAAAAAGTCGAGGCTTCCGCAATCTTTTCGGAAGAAAAGATCGATAAGCTGACTTCTGTGGTCATGGAATTCGCAGATGGAAAGAAAGCAGCATTTACCTGTGGCATGACACTTGCAACGGATCAGGACAGGAGACTGGATCGTCTGGAGATAGATGGAACGAAGGGAAGTATTACCGGAACCAAATTTGCATTCAATGGTGAGGGAGAATTAAGCTATACGATTCGTACGGATGAGGGGCAGGAAGAAGTAAAGACGGTAGAAGTTCCACAGAATTATCGCCTGGAGGTAGAACAATTCGGCAGATGCATCGATGAAAATGAGAAGCCGGCGGTTACGGAAGAATTTTCGCTGAAAAATGCGAGACTTGTTGAGAGGATTCTGGAGGAGATCGGATATTAAGATGAAAAAGAATGAAAAGATCAGGACGCCGTTAGGAATCATTTCTGTTTTCAAGAATGAAATACCTGAAAGATATCATTGTGCAGCGGAACCGGAGATTTTACGTATCAGTGAGACGCATATACGGATTCGGACAATAGATCAGGCCGTATCCTGGGGAGAAGAAGTGTATTCACCAAGACTTCATCAGAACTGTATGAATCCTGAAAATATTACACTGTATCCACTGGAGATTGAGTGGAATGGGGATAAAGTTACGGTTTCAGATCATTATGGGATGAAAAGGTGGATAACCGGGGAAAAGTTACCGGAAATTCAAGACTGGAATCTAAAACTGAAAAAATTAAGATGTAATCCTTGCAGAAACTGTGGAAGATGTTAGGAAACGAAAGAAAAGAGAGAAAAATATGAATTATTCAGAATGTATAGAAAATGCAAGAACACGTATTGGAAATTATTGTAAAGCCTGTCCGGAGTGTAACGGACGTGCCTGTAAGAACCAGATGCCGGGACCGGGCGCAAAGGGAGTAGGGGATACAGCTATCCGCAATTATGACAAATGGAAGGAAATCCGTGTACAGATGGATACAATTGCCGAGAATAAACCGGTGGATACATCACTGGAGCTCTTCGGGAAGAAATTCAAATATCCGTTTTTTGCAGGTCCGGTTGGTGCAGTAGGATTACATTATGGAGACTGCCTGGATGATGTGGCATATAATGATATTCTGGTATCTTCCTGTGCAAAATACGGAATTGCTGCATTTACAGGAGATGGCGTGGACAGTAATGTGATGGTTGCAGCAACAAAAGCGATTAAGAAAACAGATGGAATCGGAATCCCGACTGTGAAACCATGGAATTTGGATGTGATTGCCGGGAAGATGGAGATGGTACATGAATCGAAAGCCCTCGCAGTGGCGATGGATATTGATGCAGCAGGGCTTCCGTTTCTTAAGAATATGGAGCCACCGGCAGGAAGTAAGACGGTAGAAGAACTCCGTCAGATTGCGAAGATGGCAGGCACACCATTTATTGTGAAAGGTGTTATGACCGTCAAAGGAGCATTGAAAGCAAAAGAGGCGGGAGCATCTGCAATTGTAGTATCGAATCATGGCGGCCGTGTACTGGATCAGTGCCCGGCGACAGCAGAAGTTCTGGAAGAGATTGCACTGGCAGTAGGTGATTCTATGAAGATATTCGTAGACGGTGGAATCCGCAGTGGTGTGGATGTATTTAAAGCACTTGCATTGGGAGCAGATGCAGTGATCATTGCAAGACCATTTGTGACAGCTGTATACGGAGGCGCAGAAGAAGGCGTGAAATCTTATATCGAAAAGCTGGGAACAGAACTGGAAGATACGATGAAAATGTGTGGAGTGACGAGTTTGGAAGAGATTGACAGGGATTGTGTGTGGACAAGATTCTGATCTGCTAATCCCACATTTTTAGAAAGTCCTGAATCTCCTCCGGGAGTTGTTCTTTTCTCCATGCCAGCAGGATCTCTGTAGTAAGATCTGCGCCTGAGATCCTGCATGATGTAAGTTTTGAAGAAAGCGTCTGCATTGAAGCAGGAAGGATAGCAATACCAAGCCCTTTTTCTGCCATGGTCATGGCAGTGCGGGCATCTCCGCAAGTGAAATATATATCACACATCAGTCCGGCGCGTTCAAAGGCTGCCAGCATATATTTACGATAGCGGTATGAAAGAATCAGCGGCTGTCTGGAAAGCTCTTTAAGCGGGATAGAAGAACGTTCCTGAAGAAGCGGGGAATCAGGAATGCTCATAGCCATAAGGCTTTCTTTTAAGAGCGGCTTTGTTTCACATCCGTTCAATGCAATGGGAGTCCGCAGAGTAGTAAGGTCGATGATCCGGTTTTCCAGCTGGTCTTTGAGTGTAAAGGTTGAGCCTTCGTGTACATCAAAACGCACTTTGGGATACTTCTTTGCAAAGTGAAGAAGATGATCGGACATCATTGATACGGTGGAAGGGGTCATACCGATATGCAGAGTGGCAGACTGGCTGGATTTTATCACTTCACGTTTGGCGAGGTCGGAAAGCATCAGGAGATTTCCGGCCTGTTCGTAAAGTGTTTTCCCGGCTTCGGTTAAAGTGATTCTTTTTTTACCACGAAGAAAAAGCGGCACCTGTAATTCCTCTTCCAGCATTTTGATCTGATAGCTGAGAGGAGGCTGTGTCATATGAAGATCTCTGGCCGCACCACTGATGGTCCCGGCATCTACGATAGCACGAAAATATTCTAACTGTTTCAGTTCCATAAAATTTCCTTTCTCTATATGATAAAAATAAAAAATATAAGAGTTATTTATGAACAAAACCATATAAAAAATGTTGAATTGCCATATAAAAACAATAATTTACATATATAATAACCGATGTTATACTGAAAACGCAAGAAAAAAGAAAAGGAATGAGTAAAAATATGAAAAGAGTTGACTTTGAAAATGGAACCGTGACCGGGAATATTCTTGGTGCAGCACTTCCGATGCTCGTTGCTCAGATCTTAAACTTATTATATAACATTGTGGATCGTGTATATATTGCACGTATCCCGGAGGTGGGAACGAAAGCACTGGGGGCAGTTGGAATCTGCTTTCCGTTGATCGTGATCATTACTGCATTTGCAAATCTTTTTGGAGGCGGAGGTGCACCGCTTTTTTCTATTTCCAGAGGGAAAAGGCAGGAGAGAGAAGCCGTGTGTATTATGAATACTTCTTTTTCCATGGTTTGTGTCAGTGGTGTGATATTGATGGTGACGGGGGTACTATTTGCAAGACCGATTTTAATTTTGTTTGGAGCTTCTAAGAGTGCACTGGTGTATGCGTATCCGTATATGATGATCTATCTGCTCGGTACATTGCCGTCAATGATCGCAGTCGGGATGAATCCGTTCATCAATGCCCAGGGATATTCTGTAGTTGGAATGCTTTCTGTTGCAATCGGAGCAGTTGCGAATCTGATACTTGATCCACTGTTTATCTTTGTTCTCGGATTCGGAGTGCGGGGCGCAGCCATTGCGACCATACTGTCACAGACATTATCGGCAGCCTTTGTTCTTTTTTTCCTTATAGGAAAAGCAGAATTGAAAGTACGGTTTTTACGGAAGAATGAGATATCGGAATGTACAGGGTATGCGAAAAATATTGTAAGTCTGGGGATGGCCGGATTTATCATGCAGCTTACGAACAGCCTGGTGACAATCTGTTGTAACAACGTACTGTCTGTTACAGGCGGAGATATTTATATCTCTGTAATGACGATCATTTCCAGTGTGCGTCAGCTTGTGGAGACTCCGATCCATGCGATAAATGAAGGAACGTCTCCGATCTTAAGCTATAATTACGGGGCTCGTCGTCCTGCGCGTGTGCGAAAATCAATTGCAGTTCTGGCAGTTATGATCCTTATATATACAGGAGTGATGTGGGGAAGTATTATCATGATTCCGGAAGTCCTGATCCGGATATTCAGTTCGGATAAGACTCTTATGAAAGATGCCGTTCCGGCGTTGAAACAATATTTTGCGGCGTTTATATTTATGGATCTGCAGTATATGGGACAAACAGTATTTAAATCACTGAATAAGAAGAAGCAGGCAATCTTCTTTTCACTGCTTCGTAAAGTGTTCATTGTAGTTCCGCTTACTTATCTGATGCCATATGTATTACATATGGGAACGGATGGGGTATTCCTTGCCGAGCCGGTATCAAATGTGATCGGTGGAAGTATCTGCTTTATCACGATGCTATGTACAGTGATGCCGGAGCTGAAAAGGATGGAAGCGTAAAAGGGAAAAACTTCGTTTTTACCAGTCTGGCATGTTTAAGAAAAATTTGGTAAAATAAAAAAATCAGGAGAGAAGAAAAAAGACAGAAGAGGAGTGTGACAGAGATGGTTATATTAAATGACTATCTGTATTCCGGAGATACAGTACTTCGGATTCTTCACAATTACATCAAAGATCTGAGAAAAGATGCCAAGAAAACAGGAAATGAAATAGATATGATTCATTGTAATTTTCTGTTGCAGATCCAGGAACTTCTGGAGCATAATGATTTCTTAACTGCGCAGTCTCAGAAAATGAGAGAGTTTTACAAATATATGGCGAAAGAATATCCGTTTATGGCATTTACTTTCAAAGGAAGGATCAAATCACTGATCCGGGCAGAAGAGAAATTCAATGGTTATGTGGTGGAATTCATTTATGATTATTATGAAGAACACGGGAAATATCCGAGCATAGCAGAAGTTAAGAAACGATTGAGTTGCTTTAGAGATTTAATCGCTTACAGAATTATTATTTCAGTTCCCAGATGCCATCTGAACAGTGAAGAAGACAGAGAAGAGCAGGAGCGGAAATACCTGTATCAGATCGCAAATGTACTGCCGGGATTTTTGGAGGAGCAGGGATTTAGTGCAGAACCGGCCATGGGGATAAAGGAAAGTACATCCCCGCTTTTGAACGAATCAGTGAAACCGTATTACAGAGATTATATCTGCAGCCATAGTTCGAATAATTATCAGTCTTTACATATTACATTTTACGATAATAGTTCAAGATGTTATATGGAGGTACAGCTTCGAACCAAAATGATGGATGACATTGCAGAAATAGGCTCGGCAAATCATATCGGTTATGAAAAAGAGCAGGAACATGAACGGGCCAGAAGAGATGCAATCCCGGAAGGAGAGTGTCTGTATTTTGATGAGGCTTATGAGAGAGGAATGAAACTTCTGAATCTTAAGCTGGCTGAACTGGATGTGAATATGTTTTCGGCAGTAAATAACAGTCTGATCAATGACGGATGTGGACTTTACCGTGGAAGGTTGATTCTTCCGTATGAGCATTTGTCCAGATTCCAGAACGACCTGATTGATTAATATTTATGATCACAGGGATAAAAGAACAAAAGTAAGTTTCAGTTTGCAATATAGATCAGAATATAGTATGATGTAATTCAGGGCTTTAAAGTGTAGTGCTTTAAAGTCCTGAGATTTTGAAAGGATATTTATACTATGATAGTTAAATTAATAGAACAAGTATATAGCTTTTTGTGGGGAGATTTATTGCAGATACCTCTTCCGGGAGGCGGTAGTGTCGGAATTTCACTGTTGATCATACTTCTGATACCGGCAGGAATATATTTTACCATCCGGACCAGAGTACTTCCGATCAGGTTATTTCCGGATATGGTAACGGTACTGACAGGAAAGAAAGAAGACAAGAACAGTCTGTCTACTTTTCAGACATTGATCGTATCGACAGCAACCCGTGTCGGAATGGGAAATCTGGTCGGCGTTGTTGCGGCAGTATCCGCAGGTGGTGCGGGAGCTATATTCTGGATGTGGGTGACAGCGCTGATCGGTTCTTCGACAGCATTTATAGAAGCAACACTTGCTCAGATTCATAAAGAAAAAGATCCTTTATACGGAGGTTTCCGCGGCGGACCGGCATATTATATCCATGATTATGTGGAAGGCAGGACCGGAAAGAAGAGAAAGTGCGTACTGCCTGCAGTATTATTTGCCATCTCAGGTTTGATCTGCTGGTGCGGGATCAGTCAGGTAATCAGTAATTCTGTGGCTGCATCTTTTAAAAATGCATTTTCTATTCCGCCACTTTATACGACGATCGTTCTGGTGATCCTTGCGGCGATTATCGTACTTCGTAAGAATGCGACGGTAAAAGTACTGGATCTGATGGTTCCGTTTATGGCGGTGTGTTATTTCTGCATTACGATTTTTATTATTATTACCAATATCGGAAGTCTTCCGGGGGTATTTGCAAGAATCTTCCAGGAAGCTTTCGGAATCCGCCAGGTGGCAGCCGGTGGATTTGGAGCAGTGCTGATGAACGGAGTAAAACGTGGATTATTTTCGAATGAAGCTGGTTCAGGCTCTGCGCCATGTGCGGCAGCGGCAGCAGAATGTGACAAACCGGTGAAAGCGGGATTAACACAGGCACTTGGAGTGTTTGTAGATACGATCGTAATCTGTAGCTGTACCGCTATGATCATGTTACTGGTACCGGAAAAACTGGTCGCTGGAAAAGAAGGAATGGATCTGTTACAGACTGCGATGAGATATCATCTGGGAGAATTCGGAGTGATATTCATTGCAGTGACCTTATTCCTGTTCAGTTTTTCTACATTTCTGGGAATTCTCTTTTATGCAAGATGTAATGTGGCATATCTGTTTGGTGACAAATGGTGCTGGCAGACTGCATACAAAGTATTGGCACTTGTGATGTTGTTCATTGGAGGAATTGCGACTTATACATTTGTATGGGATCTGGGAGATGTCGGAATCGGTCTGATGACGATCTTCAACATTGCAGCGTTGTACCTGATGGGAGGTCAGGCACTCGATGAACTGAAGGCATATGAGGAGTCTAAAAAATAACTGGATATAGATGAAAAGCAGTATTGTATAACGATGAAAAATCGGAATACAATACTGCTTTTTTAGTCTTTTAATACATTTGCCATATCAGCAGGAAGAGGTGCCGTAAATGACATCCATTCACCGGTGATCGGATGTGCAAATTCCATATGATGGGAATGTAAAGCCTGCCTGGTCATGTGTTCCATATCTGGATTATACAGGTAATCACCGATCAGTGGAAAGCCAAGGTATTTCATATGAATACGGATCTGATGGGTACGGCCTGTCTCAAGTTTTAATGAGACCAGACTGTGTCCGTTTGCTTCTCTTATCAGTTTATAATGGGTGATGGCTTCCTCACCGTGTTCAAAATCTACCATGCGTTCAATGATCGTTCCCTCTTTTCGGGCAAGTGGGGCGCAGATTGTTCCGGATGAAGGTGTGACACGGCCCTTTACTACTGCAAGATATTCGCGGTGTACTTCTCGGTTTTTAGTCATGGTAGAAAGGATGCTTCCGCTGACAAGGTGTTTGGAGACCACAGTGAGTCCGGAGGTATCGCGGTCAAGACGGTTGCAACAGCGAAAGATAAAAGGTTTGTCCTGCTTCTGGTAGTACCATGCAAGTGCATTGGCAAGGGAATTATAATAATTGTTCATTGACGGATGAATCGGCATGCCGGCGGGTTTATTGATCACGATGATGTCTTCATCTTCGTAGATAATATCCAGTGGAATCTCCACCGGGGGGATTTTCTCAGAGCATTTTGTTTCACAGATAATGACTTTTAGAATGTCTCCGGCAGTCAGTGTCTGGCGCATATAATAATGGACACCATTTACCAGTATACTTTTTGGCATACGTTTGATTTCGGCAAGATTCTGACCGGAATATCCTTTCCTTCGTAAGAATTGTTCAATCCGGAGTCCGTCTTCTTTTTCGGTAATCAGGTATTCTATTGTACGGTTCATTGCAATTCTCCTGTAGTATAGGTATAATAATGCCAGAAACAAAATCTGGCATGTATAACGCTGATATTTATAACGCTGGTATCCATATCATATCATGAATGCCGTGGATACTAAAGCAGTAAAATCAGATAAATTAAATGTAAAAATAACAGAAAGAGAGGATGAAATGACAGGACTCAGTACACTTTGTTATATTGAAAAAGATAATAAATATCTGATGCTTCACAGAATTAAGAAGAAAAATGATGTGAATGAGGGAAAATGGATCGGTGTCGGAGGGCACTTTGAGGCAGATGAAAGCCCTGAAGAATGTGTTCTAAGAGAGGTAAAAGAAGAGACCGGGTATACGCTTACTTCTTACAGGTTCTGTGGACTTGTAACATTTGTATCGGGAGACGGAGTGACAGAATATATGTCTTTGTTTCACGCAGATGGTTTTGAAGGGGAACAGATTGCCTGTGATGAAGGCGTTTTGGACTGGGTTGATATTAATAAGATACAGGATCTGAATCTCTGGAGAGGAGATAAGATATTTTTAAAACTGATAGCAGAAAAGGTTCCGTTTTTCTCGCTGAAACTCGTTTATGACGGACATGACGGTCTGGTGTCAGCAGTGCTAAATGGAACAGAACTGGATCTGGAAAAGGCTTAGAAGGAATGGAGCAGACAGAAAGGATGAGAGATTGATGGAACAGATCAGATTGGAAAATGAACAGATAGAAGTAACTGTGAATATTCACGGAGCAGAATTGCGGTCGTTGAAAAGTAAGGCTGACGGACAGGAATATTTGTGGAATGCAGATGCAAAATACTGGGGAAGGACGTCGCCTGTGTTATTTCCATTTGTCGGCGGAGTAAAGAATAAAGTTTACAGACATGAGGGCAAAGAATATCCGATGAATCAGCATGGATTTGCAAGAGATATGGACTTTACATTGATAAGCCGGAGCACAGATGAGGCATGGCTGGCGTTGGAGGATACCGATGAAACCCGTAAAGTCTATCCGTTTCATTTCCATTTGGAGATTGGATACAGACTGGAAGGAACAGCTGTCAGGGTAATGTGGAAAGTAAAAAATACAAATGAGAAAAATATGTATTTTGCGATCGGTGCGCATCCGGCATTCTTCTGCCCGGTCAGAGAAGGCGAGAAGCAGTCAGAATATTTCCTGAAGTTTAAGGATGGAGAAGGAAATGCACCGGAATCACTGACGAATACGGTATTCGGAGAAGGTGGAGTTGTTACAACACAGAAAAAAGAATATAAGCTGACAGACGGCTTCCTTTCTATTGATGAGCATTTGTTTGACGGGGATGCGCTGGTAATTGAAGGGCATCAGATTCAAAGGGTCGCATTGACGGATCCACAGAGGAAGGAATATCTGGCAGTAGAATTTGACGCACCACTTGCAGGAATCTGGTCACCACCGAAAAAACAGGCTCCGTTTGTATGCATTGAACCATGGTATGGACGTTGTGACAGTGAAAGATTCGACGGGGAATTAAAAGACAGAGACTGGGAAAATGCTCTGGAAGCGGGCGGAGAATTTGAGGCTTCATACAAAATTATTATTGAATAATTTTTTCAGAATATTTTATAGAATTTATATGGATAACTTTGGGGAATCGGTTATAATAAGCATGTAGTTACATGATAATAGTCATTACGAAAGAGAGGAAATAGATATGGCAGTTATACATTTGTCAAAAGATAATTTTAATGAAGAAGTACTGGAGTCAAAAGTACCTGTAATGGTAGATTTCTGGGCAACATGGTGCGGACCATGCAAGACGATGGCACCGATCGTGGAAGAGATTGCAGAAGAACGTACAGATATCAAAGTATGCAAAATTGACGTAGATCAGGAACCGGAACTTGCAAGACAGTATCGTGTAATGTCTATCCCGACATTTCTGGTGTTCAAAGACGGAGAAGTCGTTAAGAGAGATATGGGTGTGATGTCCAAGGACGAGCTGAAAGGTCTGATTGTTTAATGTGTGAAAAGGTTGATATCCGGCCGGAATAAAATAAAAGGTACATTCCTGTGCAGACTTTAATGCAAGGGAATGTACCTTTTATTTTTATCGCCATGCGTTCGTAAGGAACTGCCAATGGCGGATTTTTTGTAGTTCTGTGTTTGATCCATTCATTAGTGGATTAAATTCCAAGCACATCTTTGATGGAATAGAACCCAGGTCCTTTCCCTTCAAGATAAGCAGCACAGTCACAGGCTCCTCTTGCAAAGCATTCCCAGTTATAGGAGTGATGGGTAATTTCCAGACGTTCGCCCATGCCTCCGAAGTATACGGTATGGCTGCTTGGAATATTGCCGGCACGAAGGGAATGGTAGCCGATGGTTCCAGGTTCACGAGGTGATTCGCCTTCACGTCCGTAGACTGCAATATCGCTAAGCTCTTTGCCGAGAGCATGAGCCATGATCTCACCCATCTCTTTAGAAGTTCCGCTTGGTGCATCCTTCTTCCACTGATCATGCATTTCCAGAATCTCGATATCAATCTCGTCTTTTAAAGTTGCAGTAACAAGTTCCAGAAGTTTGTTCATGATATTCACAAGTTTTGAAGTGTTAGCCGCATAGAGCATTGGGATCTGTTTGCCGGCTTCTTCGAAGCGTTTCATTTCTTCAGCGGAAAATCCGGTCGATCCACATACCAGTGCTTTCTTATGGGCAATAGCAAGATCCAGAACTTCCATGGCCATTTCTTTTGTGGAAAAATCAATGATGACATCACAGGAATCAATGATACTTTCAAGGTCATCGGTTACAGGAACTCCGAGTTCGAAGCCTGTCATGGCAACAGTGCCCAGATCCTTTCCGATATAATCCCGTCCCTTTGGTGCTATTGCACCCACCAGTTCCATATCGTCACGACTGGCAGCGACCTGTGTGATCAGTTTCCCCATTTTACCTCTTGGTCCGATTACAATAACTTTCATAATAGTAGTCTCCTTTCATAAACCGGTCATATGTTGCTGAATCATATTTTATATCGCTATGTGTTCTGCAGATTCAGACATTGTATAAACTGTCTTCAGTATAGCACAGCAAGAGGCGGGTGAATATGAAGAAATAAAAAAGTGGATGAAAAGTCTGAAAATTACGAAAAATGAAAGCTGTCAACCAATGGTTGCGAGATTGCAATGTTACATATGTGGACAAATGCAGGAGAATAAGACATAATGAAAAAAATGAATTCATTTCGTATAGATATTATTAAGAAGGTGAGAAAATGACATTAGGTGAAAAGATATATAAGTTGAGGACAAAACGATCTATGACGCAGGAACAGCTTGCGGAAAAAATAGGAGTGTCACGACAGTCTGTATCCAAATGGGAAACAGACAGTGCCATTCCGGATATAGAAAAATTAAAATTACTGGCGGAGATTTTTGAAGTGTCCATAACAGAGCTTTTGGGGATGGAATGCGAAGAAGATACAAAACGTAAAGATGAAAAAGAAAGAATAGAACATTGCCAAAAAGAAATAAAACGGTGGAAGAGATATGCTATAGTTTCGATAGCAATTTCTGCGATTTTTCTTGCTGCGTGTATCGGTGGAAGTATATATGTAAGATATTTTATTATTGAAGAAAAATCAAATAATACAGAAGCACAGACAACACAGATCGTACAGCAGGAAACGGATGAAGACAGTGAACAGATAGGAAGGCCAAAAGGAATCATATCGGAGTTTTGCAGAAGTGTACGTTGTTCCGAGGACGGAAAGATATATCTGAAATTAAAGTGTGTTCTGGTTCAGGACAGCGCAGAAACACAAATGACAGGTCTTGTTAAGACCGACGAAAGTGACGGAAACATATCTGTAGATATGGTAAAAAAAGAAAATGGATATGAAGGCGAGGCAGAGATACCGGTAAGTTATCTGGAGAATCCGGTGAATATCAGTCTTAATATCGATAAGAGTGGTGAAAAACAGAATGTCGTCATTGACACAGATTCGACGGAGTATTTACTGGAGCAGATCGACTGGCTTCCGATGGCAGATCTGGAGGCAGATGAGACAGGAAATGGTGAATATCAGTCAGGTTATCTGAATGTTCGTGCTTCGGAGCAAAAGTATATGAAGAATGTGGAAGATGTGAAACTAGAGATGAAAATCGGCAAGAAGAAAGTATTCAAAAAAGAATTATCATCCAGGGAATGGAAGGATCTGAAAAATCACGGACAGATAGGGTATTCATATGAATATAAAAACACAGGAAAGCTGTATGATGATTATACAGACGATAAGATTATAATAAAGATCAAATATTATAATAAAGAACTGAAAAAGAATGTAGAAATATGGATAAATCCATGGGAAGGTATAGAATCACGGGAAAAGATACTGCTGAAAGACTGAAAGAAGACCGGGCTTGTAGTAAAGCCTTGAAGTATAGTATACTTAGGAAAGACAGTTTTATGAACAAAAAGATAACGGAGGAAGGAAATGAAGGGAATTATATTTGATGTAGATGGTACTTTATGGGATTCAACCGAAATGGTAGCAGTTGCATGGAATAAAGTGATCAAGGATGAAGGAATAGAACACAAAGAACTTGAAGAAAAAGATCTGAAAAAAGAGTTTGGAAAGCCAATGGAAGCGATTGGTGAAAGTCTTTTTCCGGAGATGCCGAAAGATGAGATGATGAAGCTCATGGAGAAAATGTTGAAATATGAAAATGGATTGGTTGCGGCCGGTCCATGTGTGATATTTGAAGGTGTACAGGAGACAATTAAAAAATTAAGTGAGAAATATCCACTGTATATTGTAAGTAACTGTCAGGACGGATATATTGAAGCATTTTTGCAGTATTCAAAATTAGGAGAGTATTTTAAGGATTTCACCTGCCCGGCTTATACCGGAAGATTAAAAGGAGAGAATATCCGGATTATCATGGAAAGAAATGGTCTGAGTGAGGCGGTTTATGTTGGAGATACACAGGGAGATGCGAATTCGTGTAAGGAAGCAGAAATACCGATGATCTATGCAGCTTACGGATTCGGCGAAGTAGAAAAAGCAGACGCTTCTATTCAATCTTTTGATGAGCTTCTGGATATGGATTTTGACAGATTATAAAATGTATACAGGATAAATGACTGAATTATAGGGAATATAAGGGTAAAAAAGATTGCATTTTACATGGAAAAATACTATAATTCTCTTATATTTATTTCGTAGAAAAATACTAGAAAAGCAGAGGTATAGATTATGAAAAAAAGAGTTGTAGTTGCATTAGGACACAGAGCACTTGGTACGACATTACCAGAACAGAAAGAGGCAGTAAAGAAGACTGCGAAAGTTATCGGTGATTTGATTGAAAAAGGATATCAGGTTGCAATTACACACAGTAATGCACCTCAGGTTGGTATGATCCATACAGCAATGAATGAATTCGCCAAAGAACATGAAGATTATACGGCAGCACCAATGTCTGTATGTTCTGCTATGAGTCAGGGCTATATCGGATACGACCTTCAGAATGCAATCCGTGAAGAATTGATGAATCGTGGTATTTACAGAACTGTCAGTACAGTTCTGACACAGGTGATCGTTGATCCGTACGATGAAGCGTTCTATACACCAACAAAAGTTCTGGGACGTTATATGGATGCAGAAGAGGCAAGTGCTGAGCGCAAAAAAGGTAATTATGTAGTAGAAGAGCCTGGAAAAGGATTCCGCCGTATTGTATCTGCACCGAATCCGGTCAACATCGTAGAGATTGATGCGATCAAAGCATTACTGGATGCAGATCAGGTTGTTATAGCCTGCGGAGGAGGCGGTATTCCGGTACTGGAACAGGATCATCGCCTGAAAGGAGCAAGTGCCGTAATCGAAAAAGATCTGACTGCAGGAAAGATGGCAGAAGAGACAGATGCCGATGAACTGATCATTCTGACAAGTGTTGAGAAAGTTAAGATCAACATGGACAGACCGGAAGAGGAAGAGCTTGGAGAGATCAGCGTCGCTCAGGCAAAAGAATACATGGAAGAAGGACATTTTGGAAAATATAACATGTATCCAAAATTCAGAGCAGCAGTTGAATTCCTCGAAAAGAGAGAAGGAAGAAGTGCGCTGATCACATCATTTGACAAATTCGATGAAGCACTTAAGGGAAAAACCGGTACAGTGATTAGATAAGAACAGGAATAATTTGCTGAAAATGAGACATACTGTTGTAGAGATTTTACAAGGAGGGATGTTTCATGGAAGCAAAGGTTATAGACGGATGTATCTCCTGCGGAGCATGTATCGCAACATGTCCGGAGGTGTTCCGATTTGATGAAGACGGCCTGGCAGAAGCTTATGCCAAAGTGACACCGGAACATGAAAGTGCAGCAATAGAGGCCAAAGAAGAGTGTCCGGTGGCTGTTATTATGATCGAAGAATAAAAAGGAAAACGGTCTGTATAGACGCAGTGTAGCACTGTGGATGTACAGGCTGTTTTTTTGACCGGAGAAGGGGGCTTTGCATATTTTAAAACAGGACTCTTTATTACAGAAAATGAGTATAAAATGGAATAAAGAGCAGAATATTGTCAAAACAGGTGAGGGAAGATGGCAAAAGTTCGATTAAGTGAATGGAAGAAAAAAGAAGTGATCAACTGCTGTGACTGTAAAAAGCTTGGTTATATAGAGGATTTGATCATTGATGAATGTAAAGGATGCATAGAGGCCCTGGTGGTACCGGAGGGAGGAAAATGGTGTAATTTTTTCGGAGATGGGACGGAGTATATCATTCCTTTTTCCTGCATTAAAAGGATTGGTCCGGACCTGATTCTGGTGGAAATCCATGAAGAAAAATAGGAGAAATTTGTTTGACTTATGTTTGTGGAAAAGATATACTGTATTTGAATATAAAGACAGTATAATGGACAGAAAGGAACGATTCAGATGAAGTGCCCATATTGCAATAATCCGGATACAAGAGTTATCGATTCCAGACCGGCAGAAGACGGGAGTTCTATCAGACGCCGCCGTTCATGTGATGTATGCGGCAAACGTTTTACGACATATGAGAAAGTAGAGACAATTCCACTGACTGTGATCAAAAAGGACAATACAAGAGAGCAGTATGATCGTCGGAAAGTAGAGAATGGAGTTGTGCGTGCTTGCTATAAACGACCGGTTGCAACAGCAGATATTCAGAAAGTTGTTGACAGAATAGAGACAAAAGTTTTCAGCCTGGAGGAAAAAGAAATTCCAAGCAGTGCGATCGGAGAAGCAGTCATGGATGAACTGAAGGCACTGGATGAAGTTGCTTATGTCAGATTTGCATCTGTTTACAGAGAATTTAAAGATGTAAGTACGTTTATGGATGAATTAAAGAAGATATTAGAATAAGAATGAATTGCTTATAAAGTAATAAAGTGATAGAATATAAGGGAGAAGCAAAAAATTATTTGCTTCTCCCTTTTTCAAAAAGAAAACAGATATAGAATTATCTTTACAGTATATGGAAATAATAGAAACAGATAAAATGATAGAAGATGAACGATAGAATAGATTGGGTGAAATAATATGAGAACATATAAGTTAACCATTTCCTATGATGGAAGCAGATATCAGGGATGGCAGAGACAGGCCACAACAGATAACACAATACAGTATATTCTGGAGTGGAGTATCGGTAAACTGGTTGGATATCGTGTGCATATAGATGGATCGGGAAGAACAGATGCGGGTGTTCATGCACGTGGACAGGTTGCAAGTGTGAAACTTTCTAAATTATATGATACCAAGGAACTCAAAGATTCACTGAACAGATATCTTCCGGAAGATATCCGTATTGTGAAAGTAGAACTTGCCAAGAATGGTTTTCATGCACGCAAGAGTGCCAAAGGGAAAAAATACGAATATTATATTGACTGTCGTGAAAAACCGGATGTTTTTTCCAGAAGATATTGCTATCATTATCCGGAAAAACTGGACATCGAGGCAATGCGTGATGCAACAAAATATCTGATAGGACCAAAGAATTTTACAAGTTTTACGGATGATAAAGAATGCAAAGATCCAATCCGTAAGATTACAAACATTAAGATAGTAAGCAGCGGAGAAAAAGTGCGGATCACCTATTACGGAACCGGATTTTTATATCATATGGTAAGAATCCTTACAGGAACACTTCTGGAGATTGGTGCAGGAAAGAGGGATGCATCCATGCTGCCGGTCGTAATTGCAGCAGAGGACAGAAGCCTTGCAGGATTTTTAGCTCCGGCAAGAGGATTGTTTTTAAGAAAAGTATATTATTAAACTGCGCCTATATGGGTGAATCCGGGACAAAAAAGTAAGAACGGTCGGGAGGAAGATATGAAGTTTATATCGTGGAATGTCAACGGAATCCGTGCATGTGCACAAAAAGGATTTATGGATATTTTTAATGAAGCGGATGCAGATATTTTCTGTATACAGGAATCAAAGATGCAGGCTGGGCAGCTGGAACTAGATACGCCGGGATATCATCAGTACTGGAATTATGCTGAGAGAAAAGGTTATTCCGGAACGGCAATCTTTACAAAAGAAGAGCCTCTTTCCGTGAGCTATGGATTGGGAATAGAAGAACATGATAAAGAAGGCCGTGTGATTACGTTAGAGTTTGAAGACTTTTATTTTATTACAGTCTATACACCAAATTCACAGAGCGAACTTGCACGACTGGATTACAGAATGCGATGGGAAGATGCGTTTCTTGCATATCTTAAGAAATTAGAAGAAAAGAAACCGGTGATCTTCTGCGGAGATCTTAATGTAGCACATAAAGAGATTGATTTGAAGAATCCGAAAACCAATCGTAAAAATGCGGGATTTACGGATGAGGAGAGAGGAAAATTTACGAATCTGTTAAATGCGGGGTTCATTGATACGTTCCGCTATTTTTATCCGGATGCAGAGGGAATCTATTCTTGGTGGTCATACCGCTTCAGTGCAAGAAAGAAGAATGCAGGCTGGCGTATTGACTATTTCTGTGTATCTGAAAGCCTGAAAGACAGGATAAAAGATGCGAAAATCCTGACTGAGATCATGGGGTCGGACCATTGCCCCGTGGAACTTGATTTTGAATAAAAACATATAAAAAGAAAAACATAAGCGAACCGTGCAATATTTATTGCACGGTTCGCTTATGTTTAAGAAACAGTATTGTATGAATATCGGTTGGTCAAAAAATTTTATAGAAATCCGCCGTCAACTCCGATGATCTGTCCGGTCATATATTCTGGAGCATGTACAATATTCCATACCATCTGAGCGATTTCTTTCGGAGTACCATATCTGCCGGCCGGAATTTCTTCTTCAAGAGCCTTTCTCTCTTCGCTGGTAAGCTGATCATTCATAGAGGTATCGATTACTCCGCAGGCAATCGCATTAACCTGAACGTTACTCGGTGCGAGTTCTTTGGCGAGCGCTTTGGTAAATCCGTTGATGCCGGACTTGGAAGCAGAGTATGCAACTTCACAGGAAGCACCGGATGTCCCCCACATGGAAGAAATATTGATGATTTTTCCGGAACGTTTGGAAACCATCGGAGGAATCGCCTGTCTGCAACAGTAAAATACGGAAGAAAGATTAGTTTGAATGATCCGGTTCCAGTCCTCATCTGTCATATCAGTCAGAAGATTAATATAGGAAATACCTGCATTGTTGACGAGTACATCAAGATGTGTACATTCCTGATAAATTTTATTGTAAATTGCCCGTACGTGGTCAGGATTTCCTACATTACCCGGTACAAGTGTACATGGAGTATGGTATTTTTCGGTGATATATGCCCGGAGCTTTTTGAGCTCATCTACAGAAGAAGAGCAATTCAAAAATGTATGATATCCGCGGGAAGCGAATAAAAGTGCGATGCTTTTCCCGATGCCTCTGGAAGCACCTGTAATAAAGATTGTTTTTTGTTCCATAATTTATCTCCCCCTGATCAATTTATAGTGCCAGGATATCCAAACCGCCATGCGCTTGAAAGGGACAGCAGGCGGCGGGGTCCAAAGGCAACTTTTCTTTTATTATATACTGAAATTATTGTCATTTAAAGTATCAGGTGATATTATTTATATATTAAAGACATAACTAATCAGGCCGTATCATCGGCTCCAAAGACCATATGCGATAAAAGAGAGGTACCATTATGATTAATAAGGCAATTGAATTTGCCACGAGAGCACATGCGGGACAGTTCAGGAAAGGAACCAGGAGGCCATATATTGTGCATCCGATCGAAGTGGGAGATATTGTCTCAACGATGACGCAGGACGAGGAGATTATCAGTGCAGCAGTTTTACATGATACGATTGAAGATTGTGAAGGTGTATCGAGAGAAATCCTTGCACGGGAATTTTCGGAACGAGTGGCAGGAATTGTAGCACAGGAAAGCGAAGATAAAACCAAGACATGGATGGAACGCAAGTCTGCAACGATCGAACATATACGAAATGCACCGAGAGAAGTACAGATGGTAGGATTGGCGGACAAGTTATCGAATATGCGCGATATTGACAGGGATTATCCGGTATATGGAGAAGAACTATGGAACCGTTTCAGGATGAAGGATAAAAAGATCATAGGCTGGTATTATATAGGAATCAGAGATGCGTTAAAAGATGCATTTGAGGGAGTAGAAGCTTATGAAGAGTACAGCAGGCTTGTTCATAAGAATTTCGAGTGAAGAAAGTTATGCAAAAGAAGTTGAAAATATTCGCTTTTCTTGCATAGCGGAATGTAAAAAGGCAGGGTATTGCGTAGCGCAGTACCCTGAATTATTCAGAGGTGGTAATAGATGTCGGAAGTAAGAAAACATATGATATTCCATGGAAGAGTACAAGGCGTGGGATTTCGTTATACAGCAAAATATCTGGCAAGATCTATGAATCTGACCGGATGGGTGAAGAATGAATATGATGGGACGGTAGTTATGGAAGTACAGGGAAGAGAGACTCTGATCTTTGAACTCATGAAGGGATTGAACCGGAACCAGTTTATCCAGATTAACTGGATTGATACCGAAGAGATGGAGCCGGAACTGGAAAGTAGTTTTGAAGTAAAGTATTAAGAAGAATTTTCTGTGTACACTGTTAAAATAAATATGTTATACTAAAAGTACTTTAAAAGAGGGCGGATAAGGAGAAAATAAATGGAAATAGAAACAGACAACAAAAAAAGTGTAAAAGGAAGAATCGTAACAGCGGCATGGCAGTTGTTTTATGAAAAAGGATATAATGGAACAACGGTAGATGACATTATTGAATTGTCAGGAACATCCAAAGGATCGTTCTATTATTATTTTAATACCAAAGATGAATTGTTGAATACATTGTCGATTATTCTGGATGATAATTACGAAGTGTTAAAGACCAAGATGGATCCGGATATGAACTGTTATGAGAAGCTTCTTTATCTAAACTACGAAGCACATTCGATGATGGAAGAAAAGATCAGCATTGATCTTCTGGCTTCGCTTTATTCAACACAGCTTGTAGCACAGGGGCACAGATCACTTCTGGATCAGAACCGGACATATTATAAACTGATCAGCAGTGTGATCGATGAAGGACAAAAAAGAGGAGAGATATCGGATGAAGTACCGGTGAATGAACTGGTCAGATATTACTCGATGTGTGAACGAGCGCTGGTTTCGGACTGGTGTTTGAACAAAGGAGCATATTCATTGGGAGAATATTCCAAACAATGTATGCCAATCATGTTGGAACATTTTAAAAAATAAGAGATATACAAAGAACTTGCCAGTTGCAGATCGCGCAGCTGGCAAGTTTTTTATATACGTATTTTATTAATGCATTTTTAATGCGGTGTTACGGCCGGTTCCGAAATGGTCGTTTTTCAAGATTTCAAACGCTTTCTCATAGTTTCCCTTTCTCATATAAGAAATCATTTTTTTCAGATTGTCATTTGTTCTGGGGATTTTCATCCCGTTTCGGATAGAATACTGGCCAATGCGGATCAGTTCGGAAAGATTATTTTCATAGATCCGGTTGATTCTGTCATTGTCAAAAATACTGATAATTTCCATATGCATGGCAGTATCTGCAATCTCCCATTCATACAGATCGCCTGCAGCGGCGCACATACGCACGACTTTCTCTTCAATACGGTAAGAATACTCTTCGTACCGCCCGGAGGTAAAAATCTGACGGAAAGCGGCCCCCTCTAATAATTCCCGTAACTGATAAATCTCATTGATATCTTTATCTGTAATTTCTTTTACAGTCATAGATTTGTAATAGTCCGAGACAATAAGTCCTTCGACCTGAAGCATCTGGATCGCAGTGCGTACCGGGCTTCGGCTCATTTCGAGCTCTTTGGTGAGCATAGCCTCGGTAAGGACCATGCCCGGAGGATAGGTAAGATTCAGAATATTTTCTTTGATGGTATGATAAGCCTGTGTGGCAAGAGACGGACTTTTTTCTGCCATAGTAAATGCCCCCTTCAAATAGTACTTTCACAATAACGTAGTAAGTTATAGCAGTGCATATCAGCTTTTATATAAAAGTATACATTTTCTGTATTTGTATACAAATTATAACGTGTTTTCAAAGAAAATTCAAGGTTGTGTGTTGACTTTTTGAGAAATGAGTGATATAGTCACAGTAGAAATGATTTGTATACAAATTTAAAAAACGTATACAAAAGCACGGAGCGAACATAACAGATTGTTTATGTGTCACGTGCCGGGAGCAAAAAGAACATAACAGGTTAAAAAGGAAGGTAATAAGGATGAAATTAGGATTTATCGGTACAGGTAACATGGCATCAGCAATTATGGGCGGAATTATCAAGAATAATGTAATTCCTGCAGAAGAAATTATCGGGGCAGATCTTTTTGCACCTGGAAGAGAAAGAGTTCAGAAAGAATACGGAATCAATGTAACAGCAGACAATAAAGAAGTTGCACAGAAAGCAGAGACAATTATTCTGTCTGTAAAACCACAGTTTTATGAGAGCGTAATTGCTGATATCAAAGATGTTGTGACAGACAAACAGATTATCATTACAATTGCACCAGGTAAGACACTTGCATGGCTTGCAGAACAGTTTGGAAAAGATGTAAAGATCGTTCGTACAATGCCTAACACACCGGCTATGGTTGGAGAAGGTATGACAGCAGTTTGCCCGAATGAACATCTTACAGAAGATGAGATCGCATATGTAAAGAGCCTTCTGGAAAGTTTCAGCCGTGCAGAGATCGTTCCTGAGCGTCTGATGGATGTAGTAACAGCAGTAAGTGGAAGTTCACCGGCGTATGTATTCATGCTGATCGAAGCTATGGCAGATGCAGCAGTTTCAGGCGGAATGCCAAGAAAACAGGCTTATCAGTTTGCAGCACAGGCTGTTCTTGGAAGTGCAAAGATGGTTCTGGATACAGGAAAACATCCTGGAGAATTAAAAGATATGGTTTGTTCACCGGCAGGAACAACAATTGAAGCTGTTCGTACATTAGAAGAGCTCGGCTTCAGAAGTTCTATCATTGAAGCTATGAAAGTATGCGAAGAGATGTCAAGAAGCTTATAAGAATAACAAAAAATCAATAATAAAATATAGAGAAATAATGGGCGGGAATTGCAGAAAATCTGCAATCCCCGCCCATTGCGTACGCTTGAGAAAGTATGTTAGAATTTCTTTCAGATGTCTGAAAAAGTAATACCAGGTGTTGGAAGCAGATGGCTGCATTATTATATAGACAAATAGACAGGACAGGTGAGCAGATATGAAAAAAGAACTGGAATATTTTATGATTGATGGAGAATTCGGAGGAAATCAGGACTGGTTCACGAATATTGTTATGAATGTTGGTGGATGTGGAGCTGCAACGGCATGTGACAGCTGTATTTATCTGGCAAAATATAAGGGAATGAAAAAATTATATCCGTTCGATCTTGAACAGATGGATAAAGAAGCATACAAAAAATTCAGTCAGATTATGAAACCATACATCCGTCCAAGAGTTCAGGGTGTAAAAAAGCCGGAATGGTATATTGAAGGTCTGGCAAAATATATTTCAGATGTGAATGAAAAATATGGAACGGATTATCAGATTGATATGGAAAAATTCGACGGGACAGGTACTGCGGAAGAGGCAGAGAAGATCATATGCGAACAGATTGATAAGGGACTTCCGGTACCATATCTGATGTTGAGACATTTGAATGTTGAAAAGTACAAAGATTTCATCTGGCACTGGTTTCTTGTGGTCGGATATGAAAAGAATGAACAGGGTATGTGGATCGATGTGGCTACTTACGGGGAAAAAGTCAGACTGGATCTAATGGAGTTGTGGAAAACGGGCTGTGAAGAAAAAGGTGGAATCGTAATATATGAGTTGAAAAATACGGAGGTGCAGAGCAAAAATGAATAATTAAAATAAAAATGACCATATTTCATATTTTTAACACAAATTCTTGTTAAAATATTTATAACTGTGAAAAAATAATAAGAAGGTAGGATAGAAAAAGTGAAAAAGCGAATCATGACTGCAGGAATGTTGGCTATGATACTTGCGATGGGAATGACAGCGTGTGCAAATGCAGACACGAAAGAGAAGAGCACAACGAAGAAAGAACAGGTTTCAGAGTCTGATGAAAAAAAAGAACAGAAAATGTCAGATAATGAAGCAAATGTAATGAATGAAAAACAGAAAAAAATCTACGAGAAGATCAAAAAAACATACAATGCAGAAGAGCAGCAGAAAATAGCGGACGAACTGGAAAAGAAAAAAGAATCTCAGGAGTATACACTGAGTAATATGCTGATCGAATACAATCCTTTTGGAACCAATACACAGTCATTGTATGTTTATTTTGAGACAGATTCGGCGGTGAAAGTTTCTTATACGATTCATGTAAAGGAGGATGATATTGCCGACTTTAGCAGAAATGTATATCAGGATGAAGAGTATCAGAAAGAGCATGAATTTCAGGTGATCGGTCTGATCCCGGATACGGAGAATACGATTACATTCTATATAACGAATGAAGACGGTTCTACGGATACGAAGGAAATCGTATATGAGATGGGAAGTCTGTATGGAGAAGAGGCAGTACAGCTTGATACGGATGTAAAACAAAGTGCGGACAAGTTAGAAGACGGGCTGTATGTGGTACTTGGAAATGACAGTCCTTCTATGGATTTTATGTATTATTATGACAATAACGGAGTCTTAAGAGGAGAAGTTCCTCTTCTGGGATACCGAAGTCACAGGCTTATCTTTGACGAGAATTCGATGTATTACAGTATTTCCGAAAAGAAGATGGCACAGGTGAACCGTCTTGGGCAGGTAACAAAGGTATATGATCTTGGCAATTACAAATTGCACCATGATTATGTGTTTGATGAAAATGGAAATATGTTGATTCTTGCAACTGATACGACGCAGGACAGCGTGGAAGATATCGTGTTGAAACTGGATGTAAATTCCGGTGAGGTGACAGAGGTACTGGATCTGGGAGATCTGTTTGGCGAATATAAAAAGACCTGTGTGAAAAATTCTTCCGATGAACTGGACTGGATGCATATCAACACGATTCAGTATATAGGAAATGGGTCAGTACTTTTAAGTTCAAGAGAGACGTCAACAATCATCAAAGTAGATAATATCTATGACGGGCCGGTGGTTTCTTATATGATCGGTGAAAAAGATTTCTGGAAAGATACTTCTTATGTAAGTCTTCTGCTGAATAAGAAAGGAGATTTTACAATACAGGGTGGCCAGCATACGATCACATATGAGACAGATGAAAGCCTTGCGGACGGGCAGTATTATCTGTATATGTTTGATAATAATATTGGAATCAGTGAGACAAGACCGGATTATGACTGGTCGTCGATAGGTCTGAAAGTAAGTTCTGCGGTTGACGGAAAGAATTCCAAGTATTACAAATATCTGGTGGATGAAAATGAAGGTACATTTGAACTTGTAGATTCGTTTAAAGTACCTTATTCCGGATATGTCAGCAGTGCGCAGGAAACAGGAGATAATGTACTTGTAGATTCGGGATTAAAGGGGACTTTTACAGAGTATGATGCAGATCATAAAGCAATTGTAACTTATAAGATGGATTATGAGAAATTTATTTATCGTGTATTCAAATACAAGTTTGATGGATTTTATTTTGAAAAAAGTGAATAATCCATAAAAATGATATAGAAGTCTTTACGGATAAGGATTTATCCGCTAAAATGGAAGCGTCGGTTTTGCCGGCGCTTTTGTAATGCTATGCGTTCATAAGGAGCTGCCAGTGGCAGGTCCTGTAGATAACAAAAAGAAAAGAGGAAAATAAAATGACAAATCCAATCGTAACAATTGAGATGGAAAATGGAGATATTATGAAAGCAGAACTGTACCCGGAAGTTGCTCCGAATACAGTTAATAATTTTGTTTCACTGGTGAAGAAAGGTTATTATGACGGACTGATCTTTCACCGTGTCATCAATGGATTTATGATCCAGGGAGGATGCCCGGACGGAACAGGAATGGGAGGCCCGGGATACACAATTAAAGGAGAGTTTGCTCAGAACGGTTTCGCAAATAATCTTGCACATACAGAAGGTGTACTTTCTATGGCAAGAGCTATGCATCCGGATTCAGCAGGTTCACAGTTCTTTATCATGCATAAAGCTGCACCACATCTGGACGGTGCATATGCTGCATTTGGTAAGATCATCGAAGGAATGGATATTGTAAATAAGATTGCTGAGACAGATACAGACTACAGTGACAGACCGCTTGATGAGCAGAAGATGAAAAAAGTAACCGTTGATACAATGGGAACAGAGTATCCGGAACCGGAAAAAGCATAAGAAAAACATAAAAAAAAGAAACGAAACAGCAGAATCATAGCAACTTCCAACACATATGACGCGGAGGAAAATAAAAGATGGAAATGATCCAGACAGAAAAATTAGTATATGAATATGAAAAACGTGATGAAGAAGGCAATGTGATTGGAACATCGCGTGCTATTGATGAAGTGGATATTGAAGCAAAAGAAGGACAGTTTATAGCAGTTCTCGGACACAATGGTTCCGGTAAATCAACGCTTGCGAAGCATTTAAACGCAATTTTAGTTCCGACAGAAGGTTCCGTATGGGTGAATGGAAAGAATACAAGTAATCCAGAAGAACTCTGGGACGTAAGACAGTCGGCAGGAATGGTGTTTCAGAATCCGGATAATCAGATCATCGGTACTGTAGTAGAAGAAGATGTAGGATTTGGTCCGGAAAATCTGGGAGTTCCGACAGATGAGATCTGGCAGCGTGTAGAAGAAAGCCTGAAAGCAGTTGGAATGATCGAGTACAGACATCATTCTCCGAATAAGCTTTCCGGTGGACAGAAGCAGAGGGTTGCAATTGCAGGGGTTGTAGCAATGGAACCCAAATGCATCGTTATGGATGAGCCAACGGCGATGCTTGATCCGGTTGGAAGAAAAGAAGTCTTAAAGACGGTCCACAAACTCAGAAAACAGAAGAATGTTACAGTAATTCTGATCACGCATTATATGGAAGAAGTAGTAGATGCGGATAAGATCTTTGTAATGGATCACGGCAAAGTTGTGATGGAGGGAACTCCGAAAGAGATATTCTCAAGGGTGGATGAGCTTAAGAGCTATCGCCTGGATGTACCACAGGTGACAATCCTGGCAGATGAACTTCGAAAACGTGGACTGGATATTCCAAAAGGAATCTTAAGAAAAGAAGAACTGGTAGAAGCAATTACGCATTTACAACAATAGAACATTTGATGTGAGAAATGGTGAGAAGAAATGACAGACATTGCAATTAAGATAGAACATTTGAATTATGTATACAGTCCCGGGACTGCATACGAAAAACATGCACTCAAAGACATTTGCCTGGAGATTCCACACGGTGAATTTGTGGGAATCATCGGTCATACCGGATCGGGGAAATCGACTCTGATCCAGCATCTGAACGGACTTGTGAAAGCAACGGACGGTGCGCTGTATTATAATGGAGAGAACATTTACCAAAATGGATATGATATGCGTGCACTCCGTAATCAGGTAGGACTGGTGTTCCAGTATCCGGAGTATCAGTTGTTCGAGATTGACGTACTGACAGATGTGTGCTTTGGACCGAAAAACCAGGGGCTGAGCAAAGAAGAGTGTGAAAAGCGTGCGTTGGAAGCACTGAAACTGGTAGGATTGAAAGAAAAATATTATAAATCTTCTCCGTTCGAGCTCTCGGGCGGTCAGAAACGAAGAGTAGCGATCGCAGGAGTTCTGGCAATGCGTCCGAAAGTGCTGGTTCTTGACGAGCCGACGGCGGGACTTGATCCAAAGGGAAGAGATGACATTCTGGATCAGATCGCATACCTGCATAAGCAGAGTGATATGACGGTCATTCTGGTATCACATAGTATGGAAGATATTGCAAGATATGCAGACCGGATCATTGTGATGAACAAAGGGTCTGTAATGTATAATGGTGCGCCGAAAGAGGTATTTGCACATTATCAGGAACTGGAAAAAATCGGACTTGCAGCTCCGCAGGTGACGTATATCATGCATGATCTGAAAGAAAAAGGTTTACCAGTCAAGGTAAATGTAACGACTGTAGAAGAAGCGGCAGATGAGATTATGCAGGCACTGGAGAAGAAGATATGATAAGAGATATTACAATCGGACAATATTATCCGGCAAAGAGTGTATTACACAGATTAGATCCAAGAGTGAAACTGGTGGGGACGCTGTTATATCTGATTTCATTGTTTTTATTCAACAGCATTCCGGGATATGTGATGACAACATTGTTCCTGATCATTATTATTAAAATGTCAAGAGTTCCGTTTTCCTTTATTGTAAGGGGATTGAAACCAGTCATCATGCTTCTGATGATTACAGTGTTGTTCAATCTGTTTCTTACAAGAGACGGGGCAGTACTGTTTCACGCGTGGATCTTCACGATTACAGAAGGGGGATTAAGGACTGCGGTATATATGGCAATTCGTCTGATCTACCTGATCATCGGCTCGTCGCTTATGACATTTACAACGACTCCGAACGAGCTGACAGATGGAATCGAAGAGTTACTTGGACCACTGAACAAGATCCATGTTCCGGCACATGAGATTGCGATGATTATGTCGATTGCACTCCGCTTTATTCCAATCCTTCTGGAAGAGACCGATAAGATCATGAAAGCACAGATCGCAAGAGGAGCTGATCTGGAAAGCGGTAATATGATTCAGAAAGCAAAGAGTATGATACCGATTCTGGTTCCGTTGTTCGTATCGGCATTCCGAAGAGCCAATGATCTGGCAATGGCGATGGAAGCGAGATGTTACCGTGGCGGCGAAGGACGCACAAAGATGAAACCGTTAAAATATCATAAAGAAGACAGAATGGCATATATTACTGTAATTGCTTATGTGATTTTGGTGGTGGTGATCGGAAGATGCGTGCCGGTGCATATTTGGGTGTTTTAAAATGTATACAGGGACGGAGGAATTAAAAAACCTCCGTCCCAAATTTATGTAATCTTGTTACTAAAAAATAATTGTATCAGATTGTGTGGAGGTCATCATGAAAAGAATCAGAATATTCGTAGCATATGATGGAACTAATTACTGCGGCTGGCAGGTCCAGCCAAATGGAGTTACGATTGAAGAAAAACTGAATAAATCATTAGCAAGACTTACCGGGGAAGAAATCAGAATTATCGGGGCAAGCAGGACTGATTCAGGGGTACACGCACTGGGAAATGTAGCGGTATTCGATACAGAATCTTCCATTCCGCCTGAGAGATTTGCGTATGCATTGAACCAGAGGCTTCCGGAAGATATTGTAGTAGTAAGGTCCGATGAAGTTCCGGCAGACTGGCATCCGAGATATCAGGAGAATATTTCAAAGACTTATGAATATCATATATACAATGCGGCGGTACCAAATCCGTTAAAGACAAGATATTGTACGTTCGTATCGTTTCCAATGGATGTTGAGGCTATGCGTGCCGGTGCAAAATATTTGGTTGGAGAACATGATTTTGTAAGCTTCTGTAATATCAGAACGAATACGCAGGATACCGTCCGGACGGTGTATGATTTGATAATTGAGAAAAAAGACGATGAAATCGTGCTTCGTATTACAGGAAATGGTTTCCTCTATAATATGGTCCGTATTATTGCGGGAGTCCTGATCCGCGTTGGCAGAGGATTCTATGCTCCGGAAAAGGTAAAGGAAATTCTGGATGCAAAAGTTCATACTTCAGAGGGAGCGACGGCACCACCGAATGGGCTTGTGCTTATGAAGATAGATTATAATTAATCTTCTATACAAGAAAGTTATTGGTAAAAATAGATTATAAATAATCAATGAAAGGTCGGAAATTTGGACAATACACAGAAAATAATCGGAATAACGTACAAAAATAAAAAATAATGCCATCAAAAGTTAAGAATATGTTAAGATATATCTGTCTGACATGAATTTGACAAAGTCGGACGGAAGGAGAGAATTTATGGAAATGTTATTGTACCTTGTTCCGGTATTTGGAATTCTTGGACTTCTTTTTGCAGCTTATCTGGCAGCAAGAGTAGGAAGACAGGACGCCGGAAACGACAGAATGAAAGAAATTGCCGCTGCTATCAGTGACGGTGCGCAGGCATTTCTGACAGCAGAGTATAAGATTCTGATCATCTTCGTTGCTGTATTATTTATACTCATCGGAGTAGGAATCGGGAACTGGATCACTGCTGTATGCTTCGTAGTAGGAGCTCTGTTCTCTACGCTTGCAGGTTACTGTGGAATGAAAGTAGCTACTAAGGCAAATGTAAGAACTGCAAATGCAGCAAAAGAAAAAGGAATGAACAAAGCACTCTCAATTGCATTCTCCGGTGGAGCTGTAATGGGTATGTGTGTAGCTGGTTTTGGTGTGTTTGGTGTCAGCATGATTTACATTCTGACTAAAAACGTTGATATTATTACAGGATTTAGTTTAGGAGCTTCTTCAATCGCTCTGTTTGCCCGTGTTGGTGGTGGTATCTATACAAAAGCTGCTGACGTAGGAGCTGACCTTGTAGGTAAAGTGGAAGCTGGTATTCCGGAAGATGACCCGCGTAACCCGGCCGTTATTGCTGACAATGTAGGAGATAACGTAGGTGACGTTGCAGGTATGGGAGCAGACCTTTTTGAGTCTTATGTAGGAGCACTCGTTTCTGCACTGACACTTGGAATCGTGTATTATAAAGCTGAGGGAGCAATCTTCCCGCTTCTGATCGCAGGACTCGGACTGGTTGCATCTATCCTTGGAACATTCTTTGTAAAAGGTGATGAGAATTCAAATCCACACAAAGCATTAAAGACTGGTTCTTATGTAGCAAGTGCACTGGTACTGATCGTATCTTGTGTACTCAGTAAAGTATTCTTCGGAGACTTTAAGGCAGCAATCGCTATCGTAGCTGGTCTGATCGTAGGACTTCTGATCGGTATCATCACAGAAGTATATACGTCCGGAGATTACAAATCAGTAAAAGAAATCGCAGAACAGTCAGAGACTGGATCTGCAACAACCATCATCAGTGGTCTCGCAGTAGGTATGAAATCTACAGCAATCCCGATCCTTTTGATCTGCGTTGGTATCTTTATTGCTTACCAGACATGCGGACTTTACGGTATCGCGCTTGCCGCTGTAGGAATGCTTTCTACAACAGCCATCACAGTAGCTGTAGATGCTTATGGACCGATCGCTGACAATGCCGGTGGTATTGCAGAGATGTCCGAGCTTGATCCACACGTTCGTCAGATCACTGACAAACTGGATGCCGTTGGTAACACAACAGCAGCTATGGGTAAAGGTTTTGCTATCGGATCTGCAGCCCTGACAGCACTTGCTCTGTTCGTATCTTACGCAGAAGCAGTACATCTTAAGTCAATTGATATCCTTGACTCACGTGTAATCATCGGAATGCTGATCGGTGGAATGCTTCCGTTCTTGTTCTCAGCTATGACAATGTCATCTGTATCAAGAGCAGCATACCAGATGATCGAAGAAGTAAGACGTCAGTTCAAGACAATGCCTGGAATCATGAAGGGTACAGAAAAACCAGATTACAAGTCATGCGTTGCAATTTCAACAACAGCAGCATTAAAAGAAATGCTGGTTCCTGGTGTCATGGCAGTACTTGCACCGCTGGTAGTCGGAATCCTTCTTGGACCTTCTGCACTTGGCGGACTTCTTGCAGGAGCACTTGTAACAGGTGTTATGATGGCAATCTTCATGTCTAATGCAGGTGGAGCATGGGATAACGCTAAGAAATACATTGAAGATGGAAACCACGGTGGAAAAGGAAGCGAGGCTCATAAAGCAGCTGTAGTTGGAGACACTGTGGGTGATCCGTTCAAAGATACATCAGGACCATCTATCAACATCCTGATCAAACTGATGACAGTTGTATCACTGGTATTTGCACCACTGTTCCTGTCAATCGGCGGATTATTATAAGAACATTTTAGAATAATCATAAAAAGCAGACGATATCTGTACCATCCGGTACAGATATCGTTTTTTACTCTACTATGTGTACAAGAAGAAATTGTCTGCAATCCAAATATCTATAATGAGCAGCAGGCAGCAGAGTTTGCGGGTGATTTATAAAAAGTTGAGAAAAATATTAGAATTGGGGGACTGGCAACCACCCGCTGTTTGTGATAATATATGTGTCGGGACTTTTATTAATTTTGAAAATAGATAGAAAAGAGGCAATAAACATGACAAAAGTAGATATTATTTCAGGATTCCTCGGAGCAGGAAAAACTACATTTATCAAAAAGCTGCTCAGTGATGTATGGGCAGGAGAGAAACTTGTGCTGATCGAGAATGAATTTGGCGAGATCGGTATCGATGGCGGATTCTTAAAAGATGCAGGAATCGAGATTACAGAGATGAACTCAGGATGCATCTGCTGTACACTGGTTGGTGACTTCAGCAAAGCTCTGGTAAAAGTATTAGATGAGTATCATCCGGACCGTGTAATCATTGAGCCATCAGGAGTTGGGAAATTATCTGACGTAGCAAGAGCAATTGAAGCTGTAGAAAAAGATGCGGACATTGAAATTGACGGAAGAATCACAGTTGTAGATGGTAAAAAGGCAAAAATGTACATGAAGAACTTTGGAGAATTCTTCAAAGATCAGGTAGAGCATGCGTCAACAATCGTAGTAAGCCGTACACAGATGATGACAGATGAAAAAGTAGAAGAATGCGTACACACACTTCGTGAAGAAAATGCAGAAGCAACGATCATCTCTACACCATGGGATGAGCTTGGCAAAGAGGCAATCAGTCATGCACTGACAAAGGGGGCTGAGATTGAGAGCCTGTTTGAAGATCATGAAGATCACGATCATGATCACTGCGATCACGACCATCATGATCACTGCAATCACGATCATCATGACCACGATCATCATGACCATGATCACGATTGCTGCTGTGGACACGATCACGATCATCATCACCATCATCATGCAGATGATGTGTTTACAAGCTGGGGCAAAGAGACTGTTCATAAATATACCGAAGAAGAACTGGATTATCTGCTGAAGGCACTGTCAGAGACAACATCTTACGGAACAATTCTTCGTTCTAAAGGTATTATCCAGATGACAGACGGATCATGGAAACAGTTCGACTTAGTACCGGAAGAGTACGAAGTAAGAGAAGGACAGCCGGACTACACAGGACGTATCTGTGTAATCGGAACAGACCTGAAAGAGGACGCCCTTCTGAAATTATTCCACGTATAGGATACTAATAATTGGCTCCATATTATTATGGAGCCAAAAATCACAATATAACCATAAAAGAAAGAGGTGCGAGTATGGCAACACCTATGTTTATCGTTACGGGATTCTTAGACAGTGGTAAGACAACCATGATCAAGGATACCCTGATGGAACAGGAATGGATTGAACCGGGACTTACACTGTTACTTCTCTGTGAAGAAGGAGAAGAAGAGTATCCGGAAGAATATTTAAAAGAAAAAAATATGGCAGTTCTGAAAATCGAAGAATTTGATCAGTTGAACACTGTATTTTTCAAAAACTGTGAAAGAAACTATCATCCGGCACAGATTATCATTGAGTACAATGGAATGTGGAAGCTGGAGGATCTGCTTTCAATCAGATACCCGAGAAGTTTCGAACTTCAGGGAGTATACTCTACCGTAAATGGTACAACACTGGATATGTATCTGATGAATATGAGAAATATGCTGATGGAACAGCTCACAGAGTCTGAGCTGATCGTTGTTAACAGATGTGCAGATGGTGTTAACAGATCCGGATTCAGACGTGCACTGAAGGTACAGAATCCGATGGCACAGCTGATCTTTGAAGATATGCAAGGCAAGATCATCGAGCCATCCGAAGAAGATCTCCCATATGATGTAAAAGGAGACAAGATCGTACTGGATGATGTTGATTTTGGTGTGTGGTATGTGGATGCATATGATCATCCGGAATTATATCTGCATAAAGAAATCGACTTCAAAGGACAGATCTTCCGCCCGAAGGGAATGCCGGACAATATGTTCGTTCCGGTCAGAGAGATCATGACATGCTGCGCGGAAGATGTACGTTATTACGGATATCCATGCAAAGCAGAAAAGAAGATCGATGTAAAAGCAAAATCCTGGATGCAGATCCGTGCAAGGTTCGAGTACGAGGCAGTAAGTTCCTTTGGAAATAAACAGCCGGTACTGTACCTGATCGATATGGAACCAGCCGCAGAGCCGGAAGATAAGGTTGTGTATTTAGGGTAATTGGGATTTAATTCAGAAAGGCACGACGACCCGGACCTGCATAAAAAGTAGGAAGCCGTTCCTGTTCAGGTT
>ERZ506883.79-NODE-79-length-55435-cov-5.82492_pt1 | contig 55435 bp, 37 predicted proteins | sample MGYA00513177_ERZ506883 | MGnify/ENA metagenome assembly ERZ506883 | reverse complement strand
AGTTCAACTCTATCCACAAAAAACATAAAAACATCTTTTCTGTACCCCACAGACACAAGCAATGCCGAAAGCCTTTGTTTTCAAGGGCTTTCGGTTTTTTATTTTTGTCAAAAACGAAAAAAACGAAAAAGCCGCAGTTTTTCATTGGCTGTTTTTCCGTTTGCTAACGAAATTTATGACTGATGTCGTCCGCCTTTCGGGCGGATTTTTTTATGTTATCTGATGCGTATTTTTATGATTGAAAAATTTAAAACGTGCAAAAGTGTGCATTTACGGTTCGATAATATTGCATATTAGATAACAAAACGGGCACACTATAAGCACAAACGCTGAATTTTATTGCGTGATATTGACTGTATTTGAACGGTTTTGTATAATTAAGGCACAACAGAGATATCGGAGGTGTGAATATGCTTACAACCGACAGAAGAGCGCAGATACTTGAAATTCTGCGTCAGAACGGCTCGGTTACCGTTTCAAAGCTTGCCGAAAAATTCGAAACAAGCGAATCTACGATAAGGCGTGACCTTTTGGCTCTTTCCCAGCTCGGAAAAATAAACAAGGTTCACGGCGGAGCGACTGTTCTCGGACAGGAATTTCTCCACAACGAGGAGGATTTCAACAAAAAATCGCTGATGAACATAAACGAAAAGGAAGCAATAGCAAAATATGCCGCATCGCAGATAAATGATGATGATTTCGCCTTTATCGACGCAGGCACGACCACCTTTCTTATGACGAAATATATAACCTCTTCCAAAGCAACCTTTGTAACCAACGGAATCGCCCATGCAAAGGAGCTGACGGCCAATGGCTGCAAGGTTTTTGTTATCGGCGGTGAATTAAAAAGCTCAACCGAGGCAATCATAGGCTTAGTAGCCGCTTCAAATCTTCAGAAATATAACTTTTCAAAAGCGTTCATCGGAACAAACGGAGTCAGCGAAAAGCAGGGCTTTACAACCCCGGATACCGAGGAGGCAATGCTAAAAGCCGTTGCCATAGAGCGAAGCTTTGTAACCTATGTGCTTTGCGACCACACAAAGTTCGGAAAAGTTTCGGCGGTATCATTTTCACCGGTTGCGGCGGCGTGTATAGTCTGCGACAAATGCGATGACGAACAGCTTAAATCAAAAACGGTAGTGAAGGAGGTAACTGCTTAATGGTTTACACCGTTACTCTGAATCCGGCTCTCGACTATGTGATGAAGCTCAAAGCTCTCAGAACCGACGACATAAACCGTACGGACGGCGAAGAAATCTATTACGGCGGAAAAGGCATCAACGTGTCGGTCATACTCACACAGCTCGGAATTCCCAACACGGCACTCGGCTTTCTCGGAGGCTTTACCGGAAAAAAGCTTGAAGAAATGCTCAAAAACGACAATATCAGCTGCGACTTTAATTATCTTAAAAACGGCGATACGAGAATAAACGTCAAAATCAAGGCCGACAAGGAAATTGATTTGAACGCCTGCGGCCCCGAAATTACAAAAGAGGATATGCAGAGCTTTTTAAGAAAGCTTGACGGCATAAAGAGCGGAGATTACCTTATCCTCGCAGGCTCTATCCCGAATACCCTCCCCGATGACATTTACGAGCAAATACTTGAGAGAGTCGGCGACAGAAATATAAACTGCGTGGTTGACGCAACGGGCGATTTACTCAAAAACGTGCTCAAATACAAACCGTTTTTAATAAAGCCGAATCATCACGAGCTCGGCGACCTGTTCTCGGTCCAAATTAAAAGCGACGATGACATTGTAAAATATTCGAAAAAGCTTCAGGAAATGGGTGCTAAAAACGTGCTTGTTTCAATGGCAAAGGACGGCGCAATGCTTACGGACGAAAACGGAAGCGTCCACAAGATAGGCAACGCAAAGGGCAAGCTCATAAACTCCGTCGGTTGCGGAGACAGTATGGTAGCAGGCTTTACGGCAGGATATATCAAGACCGCCGACTATTCCTACGCTTTAAGGCTCGGCTCGGCGTGCGGAAACGCAACGGCCTTTTCGGAAAAGCTTGCAACCCGTGAAGAAATTGAACGCGTCTTTAACGCGGAGTATAAATAAGGAGGAATACTTATGAAAATCATCGACTTATTAAAAAAGGATGCGATTGCTCTTAATGTTTCTCTCACCGACAAGGAAGAGGCAATCGACAAGCTGATTTCCCTGCACGAAAAGGCAGGAAATCTTGCCGACAAGGCGGCGTACAAGGAGGCTATCCTTGCAAGAGAGGCTCAGGGCTCGACCGCAATCGGAGAAGGAATTGCCGTTCCGCACGCAAAATCGGACAGCGTAAAAACTCCCGGTCTTTCGGCGATAACGGTTCCGAACGGCGTTGATTACGGTGCTCCCGACTCCAAGCCCTCGGACATTTTGTTTATGATTGCCGCTCCCGTTGACGGAGATTTACATCTCGAAATACTCTCCCGTCTTATGGTAATGCTTATGGAACCGGAATTTTGCGCGGCTCTACGGGGCGCAAAAACGACGGACGAATTTTTAGAAATAATCGACAAAAAGGAAGCGGAGAAATACCCCGAGGAAGCGGTAAAACCCGAAGTAAAGCCGAAGGGTTACAGAATACTCGCAGTTACAGCCTGTCCGACGGGCATAGCGCATACCTATATGGCGGCAGAGGCACTTGAAAAAGCGGGCGAAAAATTAGGCTATCCGCTCAAAGCCGAAACCAACGGCTCCGGCGGTGCTAAAAACGTGCTCACAAAAAAGGAAATCGAAGAATGCGACGGAATAATCATTGCCGCAGATAAAAACGTCGAAATGGCACGTTTCGACGGCAAGCCCGTTGTAAAGACCTCGGTTTCAAACGGAATAAACAAGCCCGAGGAGCTTATCAAAAGAATCGTTGACGGAAAAGCCGCGATATATCACGCCGACGAAAGTGAAAAGCAGCCTATTGATGACGACGAAAAGGAAAGCGGCTGGCACAAGCTTTATAAGCATCTTATGAACGGTGTTTCGCATATGCTCCCGTTCGTTGTCGGCGGCGGAGTTCTCATAGCTCTCGGCTTCCTGTTCGATACGCTTGCAGGCAATGCCGATGTCGGCGGAACCTTCGGCTTCACAAGTCCCGTTGCGGCAATTGTGTTCTGGATAGGCAAAGCGGCATTTGCACTTATGCTCCCCATTCTTTCGGCTTATATCGCATCGTCCGTTGCCGACAGACCTGGTCTTTTGCCCGGTATGATAGGCGGCGTATTTGCGGCAAACGGTTACACCTTCAGCTCGCTGATTGAAAACCAAAGCCTTACCGGAGACGACAAAGCGGTATCGGGCTTCCTCGGTGCTCTGCTCGCAGGCTTCCTTGCCGGTATTATTGTAAATCTCCTCAAAAAGGCATTTTCTTGGCTTCCGAAATCAATGGACGGAATAAAGCCCGTATTTATCTATCCTCTTTTCGGCACGCTTATCATGGGCCTTCTTATGTGTCTTATAAATCCCGTTATAGGCGTTGTCAACTCCGGTCTTTCCTCGTTCCTCTCGTCGCTCGGCGATACAAGCAAAATACTCCTTTCCATAGTCCTTGCGGCAATGATGGCAACGGATATGGGCGGCCCGTTCAACAAGGCGGCTTATGTTTTCGGCACGGCTGCAATAGCCGACGGCAACACATGGATTATGGCGGCTGTTATGATAGGCGGTATGGTTCCCCCGATTGCAATCGCACTTTCGACAACCTTCAACAAGAAGAAGTGGACATCGGAAGAACTCAAATCAGGCCCCGTAAACTATCTTATGGGTCTGTGCTTCATTACGGAGGGTGCTATCCCCTACGCCGCTTCCGACCCGGTCAGAGTTATCCCCTCATGCTTAGTGGGCTCTGCTGTCGCAGGTGCTCTTACATCACTGTTCAACGTCACATGCCCCGCACCTCACGGCGGAATCTTCACATTTATAGTATGCGACCATCCGCTTCTCTATATCGTAGCCCTTATTGCAGGCTCGGTTGTCGGAGCACTGATGCTCGGTCTTCTTAAAAAGAATCGCAAAGAATCCGTATAACAAACAATCAGAAACCGTGCCGAGGGGCATCGTCCTCTCGGCAGGTATCAAACATAAGGAGAATTATTATGGTACAGAAAACTTTTACAATCACTAATAAAATGGGACTTCATATGCGTCCGGCAAACACCTTTGTAACGGAAATGTCTAAATTCTCTTCGGAAGTTGACATTGTTTTCGGAGGTAAAAGAATCAACGGCAAGAGCATTATGAATATAATGGCAGGCTGCATCAAATGCGGAAGCGAAATCACCGTAGAGTGCAGCGGCGCAGACGAAAACGAAATGCTCAAAAAAGCCGAAGAGCTTATCACATCGGGCTTCGGCGAAGAATAATATTGCCGCGGCTTAATGAAAGGGTGGGTTTAATGCTTAAAGGAATCGGCGCATCTCAAGGCTTCGGAATCGGCAAGGCCGTTGTTATAAGGGACACAAACCTTGACTATTCATCCGTAAAATTTACCGATTCGGATCATCAAAAAAAGCGTCTGCACTCGGCAGTCGCCGACTTTTCCGACGAAACAAAATCACTTGTGGCGGAGCTTAAAAAGAATGCAGGAAATAAAGAGGCGGAGATACTCGAGGGACATCTTGTTATGCTTGAGGACCCGTTTATGCTCGCACAGATGGAAGAAGCAATCGACAACGGCTCTGTTGCCGAAGCGGCGGTTGACAGCATATGCACGATGTTTATCAATATGTTCTCGGGCGTTGACGACGAGCTTACGCGCCAACGCGCCTCGGATGTAAAGGATATAAGAGACAGCCTTTTGCGCATTCTTCTGGGTGTAAAAAGTGTGGATATTTCATCCGTACCGAAGGGCTCTGTTCTCATCGCCAAGGATTTCACCCCGTCCATGACGTCACAAATAAACAGGGAAAATGTTTCCGCAATTATCACCGAGGTCGGCGGCGTTACGAGTCACAGCGCAATACTCGCCCGTGCCATGGGCATACCCGCCGTTTTGTCGGTCGTCAATGCGGTTGAAAAAATCTCGGACGGCGATATGATTATTGCAGACGGCTTCAAGGGGAAAGTATTTACCGACCCCACAGAGGAAGAGCTTGAAGAATACAAAACCAAGCAGGCGGCATATCTGAAGGAAAAAGAAAGCCTCAACGAATACTTCTCAAAAGAAACCGTTACAAAATCCGGCGTAAAAAAGCATGTGTACGGCAACATCGGCAAGGCTGAGGACGCACAGAACGTATTGCAAAACGGCGGCGAGGGCATAGGCCTCTTCAGAACGGAATTTTTGTTTATGGACAGAGCTTCTCTTCCCACGGAGCAGGAGCAGTACGAAGCATATTCAACCGTCGCAAAGATAACGGACGGCAAGGAGGTTATCATTCGCACACTCGATATAGGCGGAGATAAAGCGATAGATTACCTTAAAATCGAAAAAGAGGACAACCCGTTTCTCGGGCACCGCGCGATAAGATACTGCCTTGACAACCCTAAAATTTTCAAAATTCAGCTTCGTGCAATTCTCCGCGCAGCGGTTTTCGGAAACATAAAGGTTATGCTTCCGCTTGTAACGACACTTGACGAGGTTCGCAGAGCAAAAGCCATTATCGAAGAATGCAAAGATGAGCTTAAAAATGAGGGTCTTAAATTCGCAGACATTCCCGTGGGCGTTATGATAGAAACTCCGTCGGCGGCAATAATTTCCGATTTGCTTGCAAAAGAGGTTGATTTCTTTTCCATCGGCACAAACGACCTGACGGGCTACACCATGGCTGTTGACAGAGGAAACGCCGCTGTTTCAAAGCTGTATGACCCGATTCAGCCTGCGGTTCTGCGCCTTATCGAAACGACAATCAAAAACGCCAAAAAGGCAGGCATCCCCGTCGGAATGTGCGGAGAAGCGGCAGCCGATACACGTCTTATTCCCTTGCTTTGCAAATGGGGGCTTGACGAATTTTCGGTAACGCCCTCTTCGATTTTGCAAACAAGAAAAAGTATATGCGAATGCGAATAACGGCAAATCTCCCGCATCTTATTTTATATAATCAAGCAGCAAAGCCCTCGTGAAGCACCTCAAAACAATATATTTTGATACAGAAACAGATTAACCCCTCGAATATGCGTCTGCATTATCCGAGGGGTTAAGTGCATTATTATATGAAAAACCGTTTATTTTAAGCAAAACCTACTCATAACGAGCTAATAATCAACATTATCTTGCTTTTTTGTATGCTATATGATATTATTGGTATACATACTAATAATATTATAAACAGGTGATATATTTGCGTAGAAACAGCAGTGAAACAAAAAGAAAAATCTTAACGGCGTGCGTTCGGTTGTTTTTGGAGGAGGGCTACAAAAGCACCTCCGTCAGTCGAATAGTCGAGGAAGCAGGCGTCGCAAGGGGCAGCTATTTAAATCTGTTTCCGACCAAGGACAAAATCTTGCTGGATTTGACCGAATCGATGTTCGGCGGTCAATTTGACGTGGCGAGGAGCATTGCGGACAAAAAGCTGCCGCCCGTATACGCCTATGCGGTAGAAACGTCTCTTCAGCTCACGCTAACGGAGCTTAACGAGAACCTACGAGAAATCTATATTGAAGCATATTCTCAGCCCGACACGGCGGAATTCATCTATCTGCACACCACGGCGGAATTAAAGCAGATTTTCGGAGCAAATTTCCCCGATTACAGCGAAAGTGACTTTTACGAAATGGAAATCGGCACGGCAGGACTTATGCGTAACTATATGGCTCGCAAATGTGATATTCATTTCCCGTTGGAGCGCAAGCTCAGCAGGTTTCTGGTGGCATCAATGAGAGTATATCGTGTACCGGAGGAAGAACAGGCAAAGGTGCTTGCTTTTATCGGCTCGATTGATATTCGGGAGCTTGCCGTTACGGTTATGCATAAGCTGTTTGCCATGCTTGAAATGAAATATGACTTTAAGCTGTCTGCGGACGGCGAAACGGAGGAAAGAAGATGAGAACAGGGAAAAAACTGCTCACAGGTATGCTTTTGGTGCTTTTCATTGTTTTTGTCGCAGGATGCGGCAAAGCGAAAAAAACCGGTGCCGTGTTGCCGGAAGTGCGCAATAGCGGCACGGCAATCCAATGGAGATACCCCGCCGAAGAAGAATGGCGCGACCTTGTGGCGCTTACCGAGCTGCGTGGTGCCTCCGGAGAAAACGGCAAGGACGGAATTAACGGAGTTGACGGGAAAGACGGTAAGAACGGAACAAACGGCGAGAACGGAAAAGACGGCATTAACGGTCTTGACGGTAAAAACGGCACCGACGGAAAAAACGGTCTTGACGGCAAAGACGGCATTAACGGAATTGACGGTGCCGACGGTAAAGACGGAGCAGACGGCAAGGACGGCATTAATGCCAAAAACATAGAGGTGCAGCGAACCGAAACCCACATACAGTGGCGATATGAGGGTGACGAGTGGCAGAATCTCGTTGCGATAGCCGATATAGAGGGCCCCGCCGGACAGAACGGCAGAGACGGCATTAACGGAAAAACTCCGGAATTTCGCGTAAGCGAAAATATCCTGCAATGGCGTTATGTCGGCGATGAAATATGGCTGAACCTTTACGACCTTTCGGTTTTAAAAGGTCTTGACGGCAAGGACGGAGCCGACGGTATAAACGGAAAAGACGGCAAGAATGGAAAAGACGGAATAAACGGGCAAAACGGCTCTGACGGCAAGGACGGAAAAACACCTTTTATCGGCGAAAACGGCAACTGGTGGTTCGGAGAAATCGACACAGCCGTAAAAGCCGCAGGCATTGACGGCACAGACGGTGTTGACGGCGAAAAGGGCGACAAAGGCGAAAAAGGCGACAAAGGAGATAAAGGTGATAAAGGCGACAAGGGTGATGCAGGTCAGAACGGCAGCTGCCCGGGCTATTTTTATGCAGAAACAAGAATTCCGAGAGTATTTCTCAATAACGGCAACGCAGCTTTAAGCGTCTATGAAAAGGTAAACAGCGGAGACCTGATATCCACTTATCTTGATAAGATTACGCTCAAAAAAGGTCATGTTTACAGCGTCACCATAAGCGGCTCTCTCCAGGTGGTATCAAACGAGTCCAACAACAGCGGTAATTACTCCATCCAGATGACAGACGGCTATGACGACGACCTTTGCCGTGAGGTTACACGCATAAAACGTGACGGCACAAAAATAGCGCAGACAAACGACCAACATTCCTTTAATTTCACCAGAATTTACGACGCCTCGGACGAGGATATAACGCTGTACTTCATGTTTGAACAGTCGGCATACAATACCCGTCTCGAGAGCTTCAAAGGCACAATCACAATAACCGCTCTTGATTAAGTTTACATAACGGAGGTAGCAAGAAATGAAAAAACGAATACTTAGTATCCTGCTCGCCTTTTGTATAGTGATGAGCTTTGTGCCGATGATGGCAAGTGCAATTGAGATTTACATTGACTTGAAAATTGTCGGTCAGGCAAATTTAACGCTCGAAGTTGTGTCGGGCGACAGCATTGACGAGGTCAAGGAGAAAATTCGGGATAAAACGGGCTTTTCTCCCGATGCGCAAAGACTGTTTTTCGGCGAAAAAGAGCTTGAGAACGGGCGCACGCTGGCAGATTACAATATTCAGAAGGAAAGCACACTGAGCTTGCGTTTGCAAAAGACGATACAGCTTGGCGCAGACGCACTGAATAAAACCGTAAACACAGCGAGTGCACCTATCGTGTATTTCGGGCAAAATCAAGAAAATAAGCCTGCCGCATGGCGAGTTATCGGTTATGACGGAAACGGTGTTGCCGGCGCACAGGGGGATATGACCCTGCTTGCGGCAGGCGCTATGGGAGTTATACCATTTGCCGATATCATATTATACAACGAATACGCACCGAGTAATTTGAAAACCGCGATAGACGCGCTTGCCGGGAAGCTGACGACAGAAGAAAATGCTGCCGTAAAGAAACGGACGCTTACAAGCGGAAGTTACAACGGAGAAAATACCGACTGTGTAGCGGGAGGGCAGGTGGATAACGCTGTATTTTGGCCGCTTTCCACAAAAGAGGCTATTGCGGTAAACAACGATCTGCGTGCCTTGGATCCTGCGCATCCGAATTGGGTGACAAGCAGTTGGTACCTGCGCTCTCCCGGCTCCAAGACTTTTTATGTCGCCATCGTGAGTAGTGATGGTTCTGTCCAATACTCTGGGGCCTCTATCCGCAAGAAAAATAATCATCGGACTGTTCGTCCCGCTTTTAACCTAAATCTGAACTCTGTCCTTTTTGCATCTGCTGCCGTGGGCGGAAAGCCCGAAGGAGGGCTGACCCCGATTTCCGAATACAGCGGCAATGAGTGGAAATTGACCCTTTTAGATAGTAGCCGCAATTTTGCCGTAACGGAAAAAGCTGTCAACGCCGCCCCCGACGATACCGTTACGCTGCATTACACCGGGGCGACCACAGGGATAAATGAATATATTTCCGCTATCATTGCGGATAACAGCGGCACACAGTATTACAGCAGAGTAGCACAGCCTACTGCCGAAAGCGGAACGGTTGAAATCAAAATCCCGTCCGACCTTGCACCGGGCGACTATACCCTGAAGGTATTCAATGAACAGTATAACGGCGATTATAATACCGATTACGCAAGTAATTTCACAGACATTGCGCTGACGGTGGAAAATCAGCCTGGCGAGCAGTTTACCCTCGCCCCCGGTGGCAGATACTATTTCGACCTTTCGGCGGTGAATATTCCCGGAACGTTAAACAGCGCTCTGCCGGACAGCACACTTCATTATGTGCCTTTTACCTATGTGGGTACGGTGGACGCTTATTCGATGGGAAATGAAACCGATACCGCCAAGCAGCCCTACGAGCACAGCCTTTTTATTGCGGACTATAACGTGAAATGTTCTTTGCAGCGGGAGACGTTGGCAGAAATGAACCTGATTTATGGCCAGACCTATACAGCGAGTAACGTGAACTATACGCTCCGCGCCCCATCTGTTGGAGACCATCACCGTAATGAAGGAGAAGGCTCTGGTCTTGCACCAATTGACAATGAATGGGATACGATCTATCAGAAGTCAGCCGATTATATCAAAAACTGGTATAAAATGCGCTCTTTCGGCCAGGATATAGGTACTGGGAATGTCGAGGGAATGTATCTATCTCGTGGTGGACACTTCGCTGCACAGGCTACATTTTGGGCAAGGCCAACCCTTCCGGAGCGGGACATTGGTTTCCGCCCCGTCCTTGAACTGCCGACAGATCTTGCCGCCGACAGCCTGAAGGCGGTTGCGTTGATCATGGCCGGTTATATGCCCGGCGAGCAGCAGAACTGGATCAATATTATCGTGAAAAAGGGCGAGAGCTTCAAAGCTCCCTCTGCCGAGGGACTGCCCCGCCCGGACGGCATTTCGGCAGATGCACAGTTGTGGTGGGCAGATGATAACTTTAACTTCTATAAGCCCGGCGATACCGTTCCCGCAGATGTTTCGGCACTTACCGCTTTATGGGGCGGCTTCGGTCTGTTTTTGGATCGCGGCGACGGCGAGGTCGAGGTCACACCGGACAATTATACCGATATTTTCGGCGACGGGACTGCCTCCTTTGTTCTGCCTAAGGGCAAGAACTTTAGTACACTTAGTGATTCAGTGAATCTGACAGGCAAGGATATTTTGGAAATTTATTCGACCGGCAAGCTTGAAAGGTACGGCAGTGTTTTCCCGAATCTGAAGCTCAAGAATGCCGACCTGACCTCTGTGCGCTTGAGCGAAAAGTATATCGGAAAGAGCAACCCGCTCTTTATCACGGCGGACGGAAAGAATACCGTCGAAAGCCTGAACGGAATTAGCAAGAGCAGGAACACCCTTTCCATTCTCGGCAACGGCTCGCTGACGCTGAACGGCGCACTGACGCTCAGCGAATACACCCAGTATGGCGGCGGCAGCGTCACCATGACGGACGGGCTCACGGCGTACTATCTTACCGTAGACAGCGGCTCGCTTACCGTAACGGGCGATCCGCAGGCCATTACGCTGCGGGATCAAGATATCGGCTATCTGGCAATGGGAGACGGTGCGCGGCTGTTCACGGGCTCTTCGGCACAGGATGCCACAGAGGCTGTTATTCCGCAGCTTTCCGCTGAAATGCAGGAACTGTATCAGCGCTATCTGGCGGGTGACAACACGCTGACAAATGAAGAGTTTGCCGCGCTGAACAACGCACTCAGAGAGCAGTTTAACGCTATCTCCCGGCAGATCCCGGGCAAGACCTATGTGCGTATCACAAACGCTTGGGATGTGACCTATCAGCCCGGAGAAAACGGCTCGGGCAATGCGGTCACAGATATTAAGTTCTATAACGATACTCTCACGCTGCAAGGTGCTTTGTTCACTCGCACGGGGCACACGCAAGTAGGCTGGGCGACCGTTGACGGCGGCGAAAAGGTGTACGGTCTTGATGATGTTTATACCAAAAACGAAGCTTTGACGCTCTATCCTGTTTGGAGCACGAATAAATACACAATTACCTTTGATACGGCAGGCGGCAGCGAAATCGCACCCATCACACAGGAATACGGAACGAATATTACCGCACCTGCCGACCCGACAAGAGAGGGCTACACCTTTATCGGTTGGGACAGGGAAATTCCCACGACCATGCCTGCCGAAAATATAACGCTTAAAGCGAGATGGAAAGACATTGAAAAGCCGACGGGCGAAATTATCATAGGCACAAATAAATGGCGCGAATTCTTAAACAAGCTGACCTTCGGTCTGTTCTTTAAGGACACGCAGGAGGTAACGATAAACGCTTTCGATAACAGCGGAACCGTGTTTGTCTCTTATCTGGTGACCGATCGTGACCTCTCCGAGACGGAGCTCGGCTCTCTTGTATACAATGCGTATGATGAGCCGTTTTTAATAGAGCCTAACGGAGAATATATAGTTTATGCAATGCTTGTTGACGAGAGCATGAATATAACATATCTTCGCTCCGACCGCATAACGCTCGATAATATCCGGCCTGTAATCGGCGGCATTGAAAACGGTAAGACCTACTGCGAGGCACAGACAGTTACAATTGACGAGAAGTATATAGATACAGTTACCGTAAACGGCACAAAGGTCACGCTTGATGAAAACGGCGGCTTTACTCTCTCTCCTGCGGACGGCGAACAGAAAATCATTGTCACCGATAAGGCAGGCAACACCGCCGAGATGACCGTGACGATAAACGACGGGCACACCTTCGGTGAATGGACATCAAACGGCGACGGCACGCATAGCCGTGAATGTACCGTGGACGGCTGCAAGAGTGTTGAAACAATGGCTTGCTCAGGTGGAAATGCGACCTGCGCCGAAAAAGCGGTATGCGAATACTGCGGCAAGGCTTACGGAAAGCCTGATTCAAACAATCACACCGACTTAAAGCACATCGATGCAAAGGCGGCAACGAAGGCCGCCGAGGGCAATATCGAGTATTGGTACTGCGGCGGCTGTGATAAGTATTACAGCGACAAAGACGGTATAAACGAAATTAAAAAGGCCGACACCGTAACGGCTAAGCTGCCGGGCAATCCGAAATCTCCCCGAACCGGCAATGCAAGCGACCTCGCTTTATGGATTTCCCTGCTGCTTGTCAGCGGCGGCGTAACAGGCGTCACAGCGGGCCTGCGCAAAAAGAAAAAACACAAAGTATAATTTTTTTCGTTTCCCTTTTCTGCTTTTACGGCAGTAAAAAGCCTCCGTTTAAAAAACGGAGGCTTTCGTTTATTGCGGCTTATGCATATTCTCGATTTTTTTAATGTATTCGGTGCTGTTCTCAAGAAATTTCCGAGTATCAAAGGACTCGTTTTTAAGGCTGTTTTGAATAATAATACCATCGGAAACCATCAAAATAAGCCAAGTGAAATAGTCGGCCGAAACAACGTCTGTTCTCTCGGCGATTTTTGCCGAAATGAGCTTTTGGAATTCATCATAGCGATGAATCAGCTTAGCTCTGATTTCCTCGTCGCCGAGCAATGCCGCGTCAAAGAGGTGAAGCCTGAGCCCGGCATAGGCTATATTTCTCTCGATTACATAATTTACAAGACGGTGCGGCGAGGTATCCTTTTCCTTGTTTTCCGTCCATTGTATCAGCTCGTCCCATTGACGCGAAAGATAGCGGTCGGTAACGGCAAAAAGTATTTCGTTTTTGCTTTTATAATAGTAATACAGCGTGCCCTTCGAAATATTTGCCTTTTCGGCTATTTTCGCGAGAGTCACCTCCGAAAAGGAATTTACCTTTAAAAGCTCCTCAGCAGTATCAAGTATGATTTCGTTTATATTTTCGGGTCTTTGAGCTGCCATAATACCCTCCTGCAAAATTTCTTAAAGTATAACACGAACAATCGGCAATGTCTACAAAACAATATTCACAAAAAAAATACATAAGAGTGATTTTTTTAGTTAAAAGTATTGACAAACGCTTTTTTCGGAATTATACTTGGCTTATGAGTCGGTCAGTTAACCGACATATTTTTTATGCGCAGTCGGGCGTGTGACCGACTGCAAGGCTGATTAAAAGAGGCTTGAAGTTATGAACATATCATCAATTAACAAAAAATTGAAAAAGACTTTCGGCGGAAAATTCAGTGCTTCGGAGGAGAACGGCTCGATTTTTGTTCGAGGCAAAAGCTCCGATTGGGGTGAAATCGTCGCGGCTTGCCAAGCGGCGGCAAAAAAATTCAGCACAACGCATATTGTCAACGATATTGTTTACACGGGCGAGCAGCCCGCTCCGACGCGTCTGCCGTCTCTCAAGGATGATTTCCTCGAGGGCAGAACACCCGACGTGCTTGTTATCGGCGGCGGCATTTCAGGTGCTTCGATAGCAAGAGAGCTGACCAAGTGGAAGCTTGACGTTTTACTTGTAGACAAGGAGGCAGACCTTGCGCTTCAGGCGTCGGGACGCAACGACGGCGAGGTGCACCCCGGAATCGACCTCGGCAAAGGCTCACTCAAGCACAAGTACATTCGCCGCGCAAACCATATGTATGCAGACGTTTGCCGCGAGCTTGACGTTCCGTTTAAGCAGGTAGGTCAATATGTGCTTTTCCGCAACGCCGCGCTGAAGCCGCTTATCGGTCTGTATGCTTTTTGGCGGAAGCATCACGACGGCATAGAGGACACCGAGATAATCTCGGGCAAGGAGCTTATGCGCCGCGAGCCGAACCTCACACCGGAAACAAAATTCGCAATGTATAATCCGAGCGCAGGCTGTGTTTGCCCTTACGGACTCACCATAGCCTATGCCGAAAACGCCGTTCAAAACGGCGCGCAGGTAAGTCTTAACACCGCCGTGCTCTCCATGGAGGTGTCGGAGCATAACATCATAAGCGTTACCACCAACAGAGGCGTTATTCATCCGAAAATTGTTATCAACGCCGCAGGCGTTTTTGCCGAGGATATTGCCGCCATGGCGGATGACAGATTTTTCTCGATTCATCCGCGTCGAGGAACCAACTCGATTCTTGACCAAAAAGCAGGCGCATATATGCACTCGGTAGCCTCCGTAAAGGACATAAGCGTTCACGGTAAAACCCATTCAAAGGGCGGCGGCATATTGCACACCGTCCACGATAATCTTCTCGTAGGACCCGACGCCGTAGAAACGGTTGAAAAGGAAAACACGGAAACACGTGCCGAGAGCATTAAAACCGTCTTCGACAAGCAGACTCAAACAATGCCGGCGCTGTCAAAACGTGATATAATCACTTATTTCACGGGCGTTCGCGCTCCTACCTTTGAGGAGGATTTTATACTTGAACCCGGCAGAAGGACAAGGAATTTGATTCACGTAGCCGGTATTCAATCCCCCGGACTTACAACCGCTCCCGCGGTTGCCGTCGATATGGCGGAGCTTGCGGTCGATATGCTCGGCAAGACCGAGACGGTTGAAAAAAACAACAATTATAATCCCATTCGCAAGGGCGTTCCCGTGCTTCGCGAAATGGACGACGATACAAGAGAAAAAATGATAGCCGAAAATCCCGACTACGGCGAGATTATTTGCCGCTGCGAGCAAATCAGCAAGGGCGAAATTCTCGACGCTTTGAAATCCCCGATATGTGTTCCGACGGTTGACGGTATCAAAAAGCGCATAAGACCGGGAATGGGACGTTGTCAGGGCGGCTTCTGCTCGCCGCTTGTCACCAAAATAATTGCCGAATTTCTCGGCGTTCCGCTGTATGAGGTTAAAAAATCCTCGGCGGAAGCGGTGATAACATACGGCGAAACAAAGGTAAACGAAGGAGGCGAAGAGTGATGACGACAGGTAACTATGACGTACTCGTTGTCGGCGGTGGCCCTGCCGGACTTGCGGCGGCGATAAGCGCTCACGATAACGGTGCCAAGGTTCTCCTTCTTGAAAGAGAGGCAAGGCTCGGAGGAATACTCAAGCAGTGCATTCACGACGGTTTCGGTCTTCATCACTTCGGCGAGCAGCTCTCCGGTCCGGAATACGCCGAGCGGTTTGAGGATGAGCTGTACAAACGCAATATCGAATACAGTACCCTGACGTTTGTCACGAAAATAGACAAAAACGGCGACGGAAGCTTTTCGGTGCATACCGTCGGCAGAAGCGGCGTTTCGGTGTTTACGGCAAAAGCGCTTGTGCTGGCTACGGGCTGTCGCGAGCGTACCGCCAAGCAGGTATTTATTCACGGTACGCGTCCTGCAGGCGTTTTCACGGCCGGAACTGCACAGCATTTTACAAATCTGCTCGGGCTTATGCCCGCCAAAAAATGCGTAATTCTCGGCTCGGGAGATATAGGACTTATCATGGCGCGCCGGCTTACGCTTGAGGGCGCAAAGGTTCTCGGCGTTTATGAGGCAAAGCCTACGCCGTCGGGACTTACGAGAAACCTGCATCAATGCCTGCACGATTATGACATTCCGCTGCACCTGTCGCACACCGTCACTCGCGTGTTCGGAGTTGACAGGCTCGAAGCGGTTGAGATTTCAAAGGTTGACGAAAATATGGCTCCGATACCCGGCACACAGAGCCGCGTCGAATGTGACACGCTGATTCTCTCGGTCGGATTGATTCCCGAAAACGAGCTTGCCGAGTCCGTCGGAGTAAAGCTTGACCCACGCACAAAGGGTCCCGTATGCGACGGTCAGTGTATGACGAGCATCGACGGCGTATTCAGCTGCGGAAACGCTTTGCACGTCAACGATTTGGTTGACTTTGTTTCGCAGAACGCCGAGCAGGCGGGAAAATCAGCCGCTGCTTATTCGGGCAAGGAAAGACGGCTTATTGAGATAATTCCGGGCGACGGCTTATTGTACGCAGTGCCGCAAAGGCTCAATCTCAACGAGGATAACAGTAAAACAGACCTGTATTTCCGCGTCCGCGAGGAGGAGAACAACTGTGTGCTTCATATTTACGCGGGCGGTAAGGAAATATTTAAAAAGCGTTACGCATTTATGCGTCCGCCCGAAATGGAAAATCTCACGATTGATTTCAGCGCATGCGAATTAAACGAAAACAGCCGAGTGGAGCTTCGGCTGGAAAGACTCGGTAAAGGAGACGGTGTAAAATGACAAAAGAATTGGTTTGCATCGTTTGTCCCCGTTCGTGCAGAATGACGATTACATCAGACGGCGACGAGCTCGTTGTGACCGGCAACACCTGCAAAAGGGGCAAAGAATTCGCCGTAAGCGAAATGACCGACCCGCGTCGTACCGTTTGCACAACGGTGCGCACCGCCTTCCCTTCGGTACCGGTTCTGCCCGTTCGCGTATCGGGGCCGATTCCCAAAAACAGAATTTTCGACCTGATGCACGAGGTAAACCGTATCACCGTTTCAAAACGACTCGGACGAGAGGAAGTCGTTGTACCGAATATTCTCAATCTCGGCGTGGATTTGATTGCAACAAGCAATATCCTGAAGGACGAGAATAAGCAACCTTAAAAAAGAAAGAGGGGAAAATCTTTAATGGAACAGTCACTTGTGCTGACTTTTGACGTCGGCACGCAGAGTGCAAGATGCTTGCTTGTCAATGAGAGTGGAGACTTTGAGGATAAGGAGCAGCAAAAATACAAGGTTCCTTATTTATCAAAACAGCCCGGATGGGCAGAACAGACCCCGGATTTTTATTTTAACATTATAGCCGAAATGTCAAAAAAGGTTATCGAGAGAAATGCCGATAAGCTTGACCGCATAACAGCCGTATGCCTTACCTGCATACGTGACACGGTGCTTTGCCTCGACAAGGACAAACGTCCGCTTCGCGACATAATATTATGGCTCGACGAGCGTGAGGCCGACGAGGACGGACAGATTCCGGCAGCAAAACACGCATTGTTTTCGCTTGTGGGAATGGGAGAATCGGTAGATATGATTTACCGGGCCTCTACCGGCAACTGGATTATGCAAAACGAGCCCGAAATATGGGCCAAAACAGACAAATACGTTATGCTGCCGTCATATCTCAACTATCTTTTGACGGGCGAGCTTAAGGATTCCGTGGCAAATATGATAGGTCACGTACCGTTTGATTACAAAAACCGCCGTTGGATGAAACCCGGTGCTCTCACGCGCTGCGTGTGCAATGTTCCGTCCGAAAAGCTCTGTGAGCTTGTTCCGTCGGGCGAGATCATAGGCAAAATCACAAAAGATGCGTCCGAAAAAACGGGCATCCCAATGGGACTTCCGCTTATAGCAACCGGCTCCGACAAGGGCTGTGAAACCATCGGTATGTCCGTTGTAAAATCAAACCGAGCAGCAATTTCCTTCGGCACGACCTCAACCTTACAGATGGCGGTTAAAAAATATTTTGAACCGCAGCCTTATATGCCGGCTTATCCGGCTGTTCCGAACGATATGTTCAATCCCGAATTCGAGGTCTATCGCGGATTTTGGATGATTTCGTGGTTTATAGAGCAGTTTGCCGCGAAGGATAAGGTTGACGCCGCCGAGGAGGGCGTTTGCATAGAGCGTTATCTTGACGATAAAATCAAGGATATTGAGGCCGGCTCCGGCGGACTTATTTTACAGCCGTTTTGGACTCCGGGCATCACGAACCCGAACGCGAGCGGCGCAATTATAGGCTTTTCGGATTTCCATACGCGTTATCATTTGTATCGTGCCATAATAGAGGGCATCTGCTTAGAGCTGTACCACGGGCTCGTTAAAATGCAAAAACGCTCAAGCGTCACGGTAGATGAGCTTTATGCCGGCGGAGGCGGCTCCAGCAGCCCGGTCGTATGTCAAATTGCCGCAGATGTGTTCGGCTTGCCCGTACACCGTATTCAGACACACGAGGCGAGCGCAGTCGGCTGTGCCATGGTCGCGTTTATTTCACAGGGCGTTTACGGTAGCTATGAGGACGCCATAGAGCATATGGTACATAAAAAAGACGTATTTATTCCGAACGAGGAAAACCACCGAACCTATATGAAAATTTACGGCAAGGCGTATTCTCACCTTGCCTCAAGATTAAAGCCAATAGAAAAATACCTACATCATTTTCAAACAGGAGGACACTGATAATGAGTACAAAACCGTATAAGGGCTTTGAGCCTAAATGGATGCTTCAGAGAGCACCTGAGAACAGCTATCGTTCAATTTTCCGCTGGGGCGACCCCGACTTCTTCAAATATCCGAAGGAGAGCCTTTACAAATATGTTAAAAAACGCTGCAATCTCAAGGACGAGGAGTTTATGCAGTATAATGACGATTTGGGTCTTGACCCCGTAAATCTCGGCGAAGAGCACGCTCCGAAGATTGACAAAAAGCACGTAAAGGCCATTGCCGCAATAGTCGGCGAAAAGAACGTCTCACAGAGCGACTACGACCGTCTCGCCGTTTCCTACGGACAGACAATGTACGATCTTCTCAGAATGCGTCACCGTCGCTTTGACTCTCTTCCCGACCTTGTTGTTTTCCCGGAGACAAGCGAGCAGATTGAGAAAATCGTAGCCTACGTCACAAAGAATAAAATACCGCTCTACGTTTACGGCGGCGGCTCGTCGGTTACAAGAGGCGTTGAGCCCATTAACGGCGGTGTTTCTCTTGATATGCGCCGCAACTTCAACAAGGTCATTAAATTCAATGAGACCGACCAGACCATTACCGTTCAGGCAGGTATGTCCGGACCGAAGCTTGAGGAAACGCTTCAAAACGCTCAGAGCCTTTTCGGCGCAAAGCGTCCGTACACCTGCGGTCACTTCCCGCAGTCGTTTGAATATTCCTCCGTCGGCGGTTGGACCGTCACACGCGGTGCCGGTCAGAACAGCACCTATTACGGCACCATAGCCGATATAGTTGTTTCGCAGAAATACGCCACACCGATAGGTAAAATCGAGACAAGTCACTATCCGAGAGAGGCGACGGGACCGAATCTCAATCAGGTCATGATGGGCGGCGAGGGCACCTTCGGCGTTCTTACCGAGGTCACGCTCAAGTTTTTCCGCTGGATGCCCGAAAACAGAAAACGCTTTTCTTATATGTTCAAGGACTGGCCGACAGCTATGCGCGCCGCTCGTGAAATGATGCAGTGTGAGTGCGGCTTCTCCTCTGTTTTCCGTCTTTCAGACCCGGAGGAGACTTCATTAATGCTCCATCTTTACAACGTTGACGAAACGCCGCTTGAGCCTCTTCTTGATAAATTGGGCTACAAGGACTTTGAGCGCTGTCTCTTCCTCGGATTTACAGACGGCGAAAAGGGCTTCTCAAGAAACGTTGCGCATAACATAATGAAAATTGCCGTTAAGCACGGCGGAATCCCGATGACCGGCTACGTATGCAAGGGCTGGGAAAAGGGCCGCTTCAACGACCCGTATCTTCGCGATACACTCATGGATTTCGGCTTTATGATTGATACGCTTGAGTGCACGGTCAACTGGTCAAATATGGCTCGTGTTCACCGTGAGGTTCGTGAGGTTTGCCATAAGCTTCCGAACACAATCGTTACAACTCATATGTCGCATTGCTATCCGCAGGGCGCCAACCTCTACTTCATCTTTATGACTAAAATGCAGGACGAAGAGGAGTTCCGTGCTTATCATGCAACAATTCTCGACGCCATACAGAAGAGCGGTGCGGCCATCAGCCACCACCACGGTATCGGAAAGATGTTTGCCCCGTGGCTTGAGGGCTACCTCGGCGAAAAGGAATACGGCATAATCCGCACGCTTAAAAACTATTTTGACCCCGATTACCTTATGAATCCGGGCGGAACCATAGGCCTTGACCTTAAGCCCGAGGACAAAAAGTATCTGCGTGAGCATACCGAGTATGTTGACGAGCTCAAGGACTGAATAGGCTGTTGAAGCGCGGTTCAAAGCCGTAACGTCAAGCATAAACACATAAAATCAAGGCTTTCGTCTCACCTGAAACGAAAGCCTTTTTATTGCCGTTCACAGAAAAGCTTACTTTTTGTATAAGCTTTCGGCATTTGCGGCTGTTGACTGTTTGCCGTCGTAATTATATAATAATTTATAACATAATTTCGCAGCATATGTGATATGCCGCACAAGTAAAGAGGTTCATCATGACAGATAAAAGCTATTCAATTATTTTCAGCAGCCCGACAGGCAACACGAGGCTGCTCGCCGACACCATTCGCGACGCGCTGCCGGAGGAAAACTGCAATTATTTCGGAGTGAGTGAAAACGCCGATACACAATCCGACATTTTATTTATAGGCTTTTGGACGGATAAGGGAACCGCCGACAAGGCGACCTTGGATTTGCTCGAAAAGCTGAAAAATAAAAGGATTTTTCTTTTCGGAACGGCGGGCTTCGGCGGAGACGAGGAGTACTTCAAAGAAATCCTCGCAAATACAAAAAAGAGCATTAGCGGCAGCAACATCACAGTCGGTGAGTATATGTGTCAGGGAAAAATGCCGCAAACGGTCAGGGAGCGCTATATCAAAATGAAAAGCCTGCCGAATCCCGTGCCGAATCTCGATATGCTGATTGAAAACTTTGACCGTGCTCTGTCTCATCCCGACGAAAACGATTTGAAAAGGCTGAGGCTCACCGTGGAAAAGCTGTAATATTAAGCGACAGCGCGACCTACCCCGCTAAGCTGTGCCGCGTATCATATTACTATTGATTTATTGTAAAAATAATGATAAAATATTCAGCGTAGCACGTAAGCAGGTGTAGTTTAATGGCAGAACATCAGCTTCCCAAGCTGAATACGGGGGTTCGATTCCCCTCACCTGCTCCAAAAACGGCAAGTATCATTTGATGCTTGCCGTTTCTTTACTTTTTCACATTTTACTCTCGTCTCGCTTTTCTTTCGTCTACCCTCAGTCCGCTCGCGAACTTGCGTCCGGCTCCTGACGGGAGCCCGTCCCCTTTGTCACTTCGTGACATTTCCCCACACCGTGGGGAATCACCCTTTTCAAGGGAGCCTGAATAATCCCTCAGTCATCTTCGCCATTGCCTCCCTTGTAAAGGGAGGTGGGCCTCGTCAAGGCAAGCCGGAGGGATTTTGCGGAGTTATACGGAATTTAAATAGATTGTGCGTGATTATTTAATCCCTCAGTCCGCTCGCGAACTCGCGTCCAGCTCCCTTTTCAAGGGAGCCTATTAGAGTGCTTTGCCTTATAAATAAAATCCATTAAAAAAGCTCCCCTTGGGGGAGCTTTTCGTTTTTATTCGCCGCCGGTACGTCTGAAAAGGTCGTTAATGTGTCTGAAATAATTTTTGTCTATACCGTCTATTGTTTCCTCAGTGGTTCTGAACTGCCAGTTGCCGAACGCTCTGCCGGGAACATTCATACGTGCGTCCGAGCCGAAGCCGCACATATCCTGATAAGAAATGACGGCAAGCTTTGCCGAAGAGCGCCACACGGTTTCGATAATCTTGCGGCAGGACGGGCTGTAATATCCGCCGTCGCCCCAGTTATCGCCCGTAAATCCGCAGTAATCAAGCGCAAAGGCGCGCTCTTCGGGCGTTGCCTCCCAAAGCCACGCAAGCAGCGTTGTATTGTCGTGCGTGCCGACATATGCTACGGTATTCAGCGGATAGTTATGCGGCAGATGTGTGCTGTTTCCGCACGGGTCAAAGCCGAACTGTATTACACGCATACCGGGGAACCGAGTTTTATCAAGCAACTGTGTGACGTCCTCGCCGAACACGCCGAGATCCTCTGCAATAATAGGAACGTCTCCCATTTCTTCCTTTACAGCGTCAAAAAATTTCATTCCGGGCCCCTTGACCCATTCGCCGTTTTTCGCCGTTTTTTCGTCCGCAGGAACAGCCCAATATGACGCAAATGCGCGAAAATGGTCAATTCTGACCGTATCATAAAGTCGAAAAGCGTCCTTTATGCGGCTGAGCCACCAGGCATAGCCCGTCTTTTCAAGCACATCCCAATTATAAAGCGGATTGCCCCAAAGCTGACCGTCCTTTGAGAAGTAATCGGGCGGAACTCCCGAAACTCTGCGGCGCACAAAGCTACGCTCGTCTATCTCAAAAAGCTCCGTATTGCTCCAAACATCGGCACTGTCGGTTGAGACGTATATCGGCATATCGCCGAGTATTTTTACGCCGTTTTCGTTGGCAAACTGCTTTATGCGGTGCCATTGAGAAAAGGCAATATACTGCTCGAATTTATAAAAATCGGCTTCGTCTTTCAAATCATCTCTGTTTTTAAGCGCATTTTCGTACCGCGCGAATTTTTCATTCCACTCATACCATGGCTTGCCGCCGAATTTTTCCTTTGCGGCGCAAAACAGCGAATATGCTTCGCACCACGGGTTCTCCTCGCAGAATTTTTCAGTCTCCGCAGATACTTCTTTTTTCTTGTTTTGATACGCGATTTTTAAAAGCTCCCTGCGGCTTTTTGCGGCAAATTCGTAGTCCGCCGTGTAAGGCGAGCCGTAATATACGCTTCTTGCAAGGTCGTCTTCCGACACAAAGCCGTCATTTTTGAGCGTGTCCGGGTCAATCAGAAGCGGTGACAACGCAAATGCCGCCGGAGACGCATAAGGTGAGCCGTAAAAATCCGTAGGACAAAGCGGCAGCACCTGCCAATATGAAAACCCCATATCCTTGATACGGCGTATAAACCGTTTTGTCTCTTCGCCCATTACGCCGATTCCGTACTTTGACGGGAGCGACGTGATATGCATTAAAACTCCGCCGGCTCTTGTGTTAAGCATTATATAATTCCCCTTTTTTGAGCTTCGTCTTGATTTATGCCGCTTTGAGATACTCCTCAAGGCACAGGCCGCTCTTATTCATCGCCTTTGCAGCCTCTTTGCCGACATAACGCCAATGCCACGGCTGATAATTCATACCCGTTTTGTCGGTTTTATTTTCGGGATAGCGCAAAATAAAGCCGTAATCCTGCGCATTTTTTACAAGCCACGAAAACTCCTTTGTAGAGGCAAAATCGGAGCTTGCACTCACAATATCCATTGACAGACCGAGATTTTGCTCGGAATATCCGCCCGGCAAAATAAACGTGCGCGCCTTTGCGGCGGCGTCGTCATCGGACAAGCCCTGATTTTTATAATAACTCACCTTTCGGTTGTAATTATCGTTTTGACGTGAAACCGAGCAATACCCTGCATACGGAGTTAAAACGCAGCCGTCCTTCTTTGCGGCGTCGTACATCTCTTGATACGCTTTAACAACTCTCGAATCAAGCTGCACGCTGCTTCCGCTTATCGCGTTTGCAAGCGACGGCACATATCCGTCGGGCAGCTTATGCCCTGCGTTAACAAGCGTGAGCTCCCAATTGCCCGAGCTCGGGTCTACGGTTTGAGGATTGTTAAAATCGGCTGCCGATGCCGTGACGGGCGGTGCCGATGCGGTCGTCTCCGGAACGGTTTCAGGGGCTGTCGTTTCCGCGGTAGTCTCTTCTTCGGTCGTCTCCTCCTGCGGTTCTTCCTGTGTGGTTGTTTCGCTGATTTTTGCTTCGAGCCTCTCAACAGCAGGGTCCTTTACCTCTCTTTGCCCTATCGTAAGCTCGCCGACTATAAGCCCCGTCATTATAACGGCCAAAATTACAAACAGCAAAAATTTTCTTTTTACCGTCTTTTTCAATCTGACTTTTTTCTTCATATTTCGCGTCCTTTTAAAATCTCTTCTTGATATTTTAAAATGTTTACGTCGGATTGTCAATCAAAAGGCGCATTTCGGCGACAAAATTCAGCCGACGGAGACTTTTTTCTCATCAAAGTAAGCGAAGCCGTCAATCCACACATTGATTTTTTATCTTTAAGGCACTCCGACAATGCACAAAAAAGACCCTGCGGATTTTACTCTGCAAGGTCTTTTTCCTGTTATGGTTTAAAAATTGGGGTTGCCCAAAATCAAACTCTGATTATTTGTTCTTCTCTGCGATTGCAGCCTGAGCAGCAGCAAGACGAGCGATCGGAACACGGAACGGTGAGCAAGATACATAGTCGAGGCCGATCTTGTGGCAGAACTCAACAGAAGACGGGTCGCCGCCGTGCTCACCGCAGATACCGCAGTGAAGTGACGGACGGGTAGCTTTACCGTTCTTAACAGCCATTTCCATGAGCTGGCCTACGCCGACCTGGTCAAGCTTAGCAAACGGATCGCTCTCGAATATCTTCTTGTCATAGTAAGCACCGAGGAACTTACCTGCATCGTCACGGCTGAAGCCGTAAGTCATCTGAGTAAGGTCGTTGGTACCGAAGCAGAAGAACTCAGCTTCCTTAGCGATGTCGCCTGCGGTAAGAGCCGCACGCGGAATCTCTATCATGGTACCTACTTCATACTTCATATCGGAGCCGGCAGCTGCAATTTCTGCATCTGCAGTCTCAACAACGATGTCCTTAACATATTTAAGCTCTTTAGCGTCGCATGAAAGCGGAATCATAATTTCGGGAGCAACAGTCCAGTCCGGATGAGCCTTCTGAACGTTGATAGCGGCGCGGATAACAGCCTTAGTCTGCATCTTTGCGATTTCCGGATAGGTTACTGCAAGACGAAGTCCGCGGTGACCCATCATCGGGTTAAACTCGTGAAGAGAAGCGATGATAGTCTTAATCTGCTCAACGGTCTTGCCCTGAGCGTCTGCAAGCTTCTTGATGTCAGCTTCTTCGGTGGGAACGAACTCGTGAAGAGGCGGATCGAGGAAACGGATTGTTACCGGGCAGCCCTCAAGTGCTTCATAGAGCTTTTCAAAGTCGCTCTGCTGATAAGGAAGAATCTTATCAAGAGCAGCTTCTCTCTCTTCAACGGTGTCGGAGCAAATCATCTCTCTGAATGCGGCAATTCTGTCCTCTTCAAAGAACATATGCTCTGTACGGCAAAGGCCGATGCCCTCAGCGCCGAGTTCTCTTGCCTTCTTAGCGTCAGCCGGAGTATCTGCATTGGTACGAACCTTGAGGGTTCTGTACTTATCAGCCCAGCCCATTATTCTGCCGAAGGTGCCTGCTATGGTAGCGTCAACAGTCGGGATAATGCCCTCATAGATGTTACCGGTAGAACCGTCTATTGAAATGTAGTCGCCCTCGTGGAATTCCTTGCCTGCGAGAGTGAACTTCTTATTTTCTTCGTCCATATCGATAGCTGTGCAGCCCGATACGCAGCAAGTACCCATACCGCGTGCAACAACGGCAGCGTGTGAAGTCATACCGCCGCGAACGGTGAGAATACCCTGAGAAGCCTTCATACCGGTGATGTCCTCGGGAGAGGTCTCAAGACGAACAAGAACAACCTTTTCGCCTCTCTCGTTCCACTCCTCTGCATCCTCTGCGGTGAATACTATCTTACCGCAAGCAGCGCCGGGAGAAGCACCGAGGCCCTTGCCGAGCGGAGTAGCTGCTTTAAGAGCTGCTGCGTCAAACTGCGGGTGAAGAAGAGTATCAAGGTTACGCGGATCGATCATAGCTACCGCTTCTTCCTCGGTTCTCATACCCTCGTCAACGAGGTCGCAAGCAATCTGAAGAGCTGCCTGAGCTGTTCTCTTACCGTTTCTGGTCTGAAGCATATAAAGCTTGCCGTGCTCAACGGTGAACTCCATATCCTGCATATCTCTGTAATGATCCTCAAGGGTCTTGCAAACATTTTTAAACTCTGCAAATGCCTCGGGGAACTTCTGCTCCATCTCTGTGATGTGCATGGGAGTACGAACGCCTGCAACAACGTCCTCGCCCTGAGCGTTTGTAAGGAACTCACCGAAGAGGCCCTTAGCGCCGGTAGCCGGGTCACGTGTGAATGCAACGCCTGTGCCGCAATCATCGCCCATGTTGCCGAATGCCATTGACTGTACGTTAACTGCGGTACCCCATGAATACGGGATGTCGTTATCACGGCGATAAACGTTTGCACGGGGGTTGTCCCATGAACGGAAAACAGCCTTGATAGCACCCATGAGCTGATCCTTGGGATCGCTCGGGAAATCCTCGCCTATTTTAGCCTTATACTCATCCTTGAACTGCATAGCGAGCTTTTTAAGGTCGTCGGCGTCAAGCTCTACGTCCTGAGTTACGCCCTTTTCCTTTTTCATAGCGTCTATAAGCTGCTCAAAATATTTCTTGCCGACTTCCATAACAACGTCGGAATACATCTGAATAAATCTTCTGTAGCAGTCCCAAGCCCATCTCGGATTGCCTGACATTTCGGAAATTGTGTTAACAACCTCCTCGTTAAGGCCGAGGTTAAGGATTGTGTCCATCATACCGGGCATTGAAGCACGCGCACCGGAACGAACCGATACGAGAAGCGGATTTTTCTTATCGCCGAATTTTTTACCGGTGATGCCTTCCATCTTTACGATGTACTCGTTTATTTCAGCCATGATCTCGGGATTGATCTCGCGGCCGTCCTCATAATACTGAGTACAAGCTTCTGTTGTGATAGTGAAGCCCTGCGGTACCGGAAGACCGATGTTGGTCATTTCGGCAAGGTTTGCGCCTTTACCGCCGAGGAGCTCACGCATGTTAGCATTACCCTCTGAAAAAAGGTAGCAATACTTTTTTGCCATTGAGAATACCTCCAATTATAAATTACAGTGTTAATGGCTGCCCTCGCTTTAAAGCTATGGGCATTATAAACCGCTTGATATTATAACAGAAAAAATACGGCATTTCCATAGTTTTTGCGAATTTTTTGTATTTCGGCGAAATAAATTAAGCACAAAATACAAATTTGAGCATTTTAGGGGAAAATATGCAAGTTTTACGCCGTTTTTTGCGCCTAACAACTGTGCAAATCAAAAAGGAGCCGTAAAAATTACAGCTCCTTTCGGAAATGAAATTATACAAGACCCGTGTACATCTTTAAGATATACTCCGCGTCAAAGGTCGAAATATCGCCGCTGCGGTTTGCGTCCGCAACATATTTAGCCGTGGGGGACAGCTCCTCCATACCGTTTACGTATCTTAAAGCAAGCCTTGAGTCAACGGGCGTTATGCTGCCGTCAAGGTCCACGTCGCCGAGCTTTGCCGTAAGCGGAGCCACGTAGTGAGTTCCCGCATTATAAACGAGAAACTGCGGATACTCCGCCCAAGTGTCAACGGTCGGCTGCGTTTTCGCCGTCATCGCCCGCACATAAAGGTCACAGCCGTTTTTGCGGTAATCAAACATCGAATGGCCGTAATTCTTTATAAACCAGGTGTTTTCGGGGAGCATACAGGTTGAGGCGTCGATAATGCCGTCCTCGGAAAGACAGTTGTGCCCGACGTCCCTCGCCTGAACGTAATCGTCGCCGAGAGTCGTTTTAAGACGGGCGCAGGTGGCTCCGCCGCTTGTACGGTTTGTCTCTATAACTCCGTCGCTCGTGTAATCGGCAGTAGGCGTAAACGGCGCTATATAAAGATTGTAGTTTGAGAATATGCAAACAGAAGTGCCGCTTGCCTTGGCTCTCTGTAAAATCGAAGAAATATTCGCCTGTATATCGTGTATCTCGTCGATTTTTCTCTCAAAGGTCGCCCAGTTGGCAGCTATCACGGAAGCCGAAACGCCGCTTTGCTGCTGATTTTTCTCCATATACGCCTTCATTACGGCTTTTGCGTCATCATAGTATTCATCGGGTACAAACGCCCAAAGACTCGGCGTGTAGCCGAAGCCGGAAACAAGGCACTCGGTATAAATTCGGTCCTTATAGGTTCTGCCGCTGCCGTCGGGAAGCTCGGTCTCAAGGAAGCCCTCAAGCTTCGGCACCGCAAGCTGCAAAAGCTTGAGTGTGTCAAGCACCTTGCCGAGAGTGTCGGAATTCATACTCTGATTTATAAACGGGATAAGCTTATCTATGCCGACGGCTATCTCGCCCTTAAAGAGACAGCCCACCATATCAAGCCCCGTAAATGCGGAATTTAGCATGGTTATGTTTGAGACGTCGTCACAGCCGTAAAGCCCCAAATACGAAGCCAAAACCGCTCCGCCCATACTGTGGCCGGCAATCGATACCTTGTCGACGTGCTTATCCGCCTTGATTTTTTGAACATACGTGTTTATGTCCGCTGCAAGCTCCTGCATAGATTTATGCCAAGTAAGACCGTAAACGTAAACGTTGTCGGCACCGACTTCGTCGCAGCACGCATCGACTATATCCTTATCAAAGACGTCTGCCCTTGTGACCTCGTCAAGTCCGTATTGCGATACCGGCTCGGTATATTGGTCTATAACGGTGACGTCGGGGTGCTTTGCCGTGCCGTCGGGATTGCACGAAACCGGCTCGAAAAGATTGTTTGCTATTTCCACTATTCCCGTGCAAAACGTTTCATAATCTCCCTTTAGAAACGCGCCGAGCGGAGCTATGGCGTTTTTCGCCGTTTCAACTATTGCGTCCTGCGACGGCCCCCAAACCTGATTTCCGTCGCCGTCCACCAGCGCATATTCGCTGAAGCCTGCTATTATCAGGATAGGCGTAACCTTATCCTTGGGCTCTGCGGCTGCCGCGGGAACAAAGCAAAGAACTGTCATGGTCAGTGCCAAAAGTATACTGACAAGCTTTTTCATCCTGTTTTTTGACATAATTATTCTCCCCCTGCTTTAAACAATTAAGTAGATATTACCATAATTATATCATTTTTGCAATATTTTTTATACAATCAGCTCATAAAATCCGTCTCGACCCTTTTAATTGACGTTTCGGGTGAATATGTCCATTTATCTATGTGACCGTCACTTATAAAATAATCCGCCGCCGGACTTTTGCCGTCACCGGTAAAATAGTCCACGATAATAAGCTTTATTTTCATCCTTTCGGGATTTATGCTTTTTATGTAAACCGCGGCACTGTCGCCTGCGCGCGGCCCTAAGGCGCATTCGGCAAGCCCTGCAAGATTGGGCGCAAGCTCCACGAATATACCGTAATCCTCCACAGAGCGTATTACTCCGGGCACGGTTTCTCCGGGCGCGAATTTTGAAGCATTTTCCTCCCAAGTGCCGAGCAGCTCCTTTTGCGACAAGGTGATTCTGCCGTTTTCATCTATCGATTTCACAACTGCCTTTATATCCTGATTAACCGAAAAACGAACACACGGATGAGGTATGCGCGACACCGAGATACCGTCTATCGGCATAAGTGCCGAAATGCCTGCGCCTATGTCGCAAAACGCGCCGAACGGCTCAAGGTGTGTCACACGCGCGTCGATTATATCGCCCGGAATAAGTCTTGAAGTATAATTTGCCGCACACTGCTCTTGAAGTCTCCGTCGGCTGAGCAGTGCGAAGGTCTCCCCTTTTTCATTCTCGGAAAATCCCGTTATCACAAAGTCAACGGGCTTATTAACGCGCGATATTATGGCTATGTCGCGAACCGTATTATCTTCAATCCCCATAGCGCATTCCTCGCGCGGCATAAATCCCTTCATACACCTTAAATCCACATCGAGATTGTGTCCGCGGTCGCAGAGAAACGCGCGCGCCTCAAGCGATTCTCCCGACAAAAAGGCGTTTTTGAGCTCCGCCGGGCTTGAAAGTCTTTTTTCGACGGCTTCGATGTCTGGGCGTGCACCCTCGGGGTAATATTTTTTCATAATTCTCACCTGCTTTGTTTACACTATGCCTGCCGCTTTATAAACACCGTGTCCCTTATGGCAGGTACAACACTATATGTATATGCGGCAGCTCTTCGGTTGAGAATTAACGCGCGATTTTATTTTAGCCCGGCAAGCCTCCGGTTTTGCCGCGACGCAGAACGAAGCGAGCCGCTCAAAACCGTGATAAACAAAGTCCGGAAAATGCAAAAGTGCCGCAAACACGAGGTTTGCGACACTTTTTTACACCATATTCAAATATCACTTTTTAGCCTGCTTTGAGTACTTCTTGAGATATATAAATCTCATAAGTCTTGTCTCAATGGGGTTTATTGGCTTGCCTGCCTCAAACAGTCTTGCGCCGACTGCGGTCTTGCAGCCCTTATCCATTACCATTTCAACCGCTGCGGCATCATATTCGCTGCCCGATACGCAAAGCGCACCGTTGTTGTTAAGAAGAACGCCGTTTCTGCCCTTGAGAGCCTTTACGACCTTCTTAGCGGTCTTTTTGGTGCTGTTGGGATTAAATGTTACCGAGCGAACGGTTGCGCCGACAAGCTGTGCAAAATCGTCAAGAAGCGGCTTCATTGTTTTGCCCGACTTAGACATTGCGACTTCCGCCGGTGTTTTGGTGTGCATAATGAAGTTTACGTCCTTGCGCTTTTTATAGATGGCTCTGTGCATTTCAGCCGAAGCCGGATAATCATTGCCCGCTACAAGCTCACCCGTTTTAATATCTATTCTGACTATCGAGCCGTCGCCGTCTACGGCACTTATATTAAACACGCTGCCGTCACGTTCGCTGTTGCACGGCTCAAATACCGGAGCCTCCTTGGCACTCGAGTCAAAGAGCGAGCCGATATACTCGGCTACGTCGCCTAAGGTCTCGGCTACCTTACCGGTGATGAGACGGTATCTGTTTTTAACGGTAGTTTCGCAGATCTTTTCGAGCTCTGCCGCTACCTTAAACGCCTCGTCGTAATCCTTACCCATGCAAAGAGCACCGTGGTGAGCCATAATTACGGCCTTGGAGTCCGAACGCTTTATAGCCTCGACAACGCCCTTGCGAAGCTTGCCGGTTCCGGGAAGTCCGTATGCCGCAATCGGGACATTATCGCCGACTATTTCGGCCGACGCGGGTTCAACCTCGTTTATATCCATACCGAGCGCACTTATGACGGACGCCTGCATCTGATGCGTGTGAATTACGAAATTAACCTCGGGGCGAAGACGATATGCCTCGGCATGAATGCCCTTTTCCGAGGACGGCTTAATGTCACCCTCATAGCTGCAATCGTCGATATTAACAACTACTATTTCGTCGGGAGTAAGAGTTTCATAGGGACGTCCGCTCGGAGTAATAACGAATCTCTTATCGTCTACTCTGCATGAAATATTACCCCATGTTCTCGCGATAAGGCCGTATTCAACAACCTCTATACCGGCTTTAATGACGAGCTGTTTTGCTTCCATTATATCCATTGTATTCACCTCTTCGTTATTTATAACAAAGCGGGACAGACGGAAAACCCGTCCGCCCCGTTTTCTTGGGATTAAATTCAGTCAGCCTTAACAGCGACGTTTTCAAATACTCTGTCGAAGCAAGCAAGAGCCTGGTCGATCATCTTAGGAGTATAAGCGGCTGAAGTATAAAGACGGCTGCCTGCGAGAGTTACAAGACCCTCTGCCATATAAGCTGCGCCCATATGCTCCATTTCCTTCTGTCTTATGCCGGTCTCGCCGAGAATTGCCGGGATTTCCCACGGTTTCTTCCAGTTAATCTGATAGTGCATTGTGCCGACTGTCTCAAGGTGGCAGATAGAGCCGGTGTTCCAAACTACGAAGGGAAGACCGTGCTTCTTAACGAGCTCTTTAAGACCAGCGCAAATTCTGTCGCCCATCTGACCTGCCTTCTGGCAAGCGTTGGTTCTTTCGATTTCTTCAAGAGTGAAGTAACCTGCGCAGCATGAAAGCGGGTTAGCGGTCATTGTGCCGCCAACAAGAGCCTTGTGGATCTTCTTACCGCTCGAATCAAGGCCTGCACCGAGATACTTCATGTACTCTCTCTTACCGCCGATGCCGCCTGCACCCGGATAACCGCCTGCAATAACTTTACCGAATATGGTAAGGTCGGGCGATACGCCGAAGTAACCTTGAGCACCTGCCATACCGATACGGAAGCCTGTAACAACCTCATCGAATACGAGGAGTGCGCCGTATTTGCGGCAAAGACGCTCAACGCCCTTAACATATTCAACGGTGATGGGGGTAGTACCGCTCTCGGGGCCTACCGGCTCCATATAAACGGCTGCTGTGCCGCCGCGGAACTGGTTGAGTCTGAGCTTTCTCTCAAGCTCGTCAAGATCGTTCGGAGTAGTCTCCTGAATGAACATGAAGCAGTTGAGCGGAACACCGTGAGCCTGTGTGAACTTGGTGCCGTTTACGCGGATACCGTAAGCCATCTGATCTGACCAGCCGTGGTAAGCGCCGCCCATCTTTATGATGTTCTTATGCTTTGTAGCAAGTCTCGCGATACGAGCCGCACCCATGCAAGCCTCGGTGCCCGAGCCCATCATACGGAACATATCAACGGTTTCAACGCTGTCTGAAATCTTTTTGGCGAGCTTGTATTCAAACTCGTGGAAAAGTCCGGTTGAGGGACCGCAAGTATTAAGGAGGTCGATGACCTGCTCACGAACAGCTTTCGGGTTGGAGCCGAGAACAGTCGGGCCGCCTGCCTGAAGGAAGTCAAAATACTTGTTGCCGTCAACGTCATAGAGATATGCACCCTCTGCCTTTGTGAAAACAAGCGGGAAGGGATAGTTGAAAGCAAGGTTATGCTGAACGCCGCCGGGGATTATCTGGCGAGCTTCCTCAATCTGTGCTTTTGATTTGAGGCACTTTTTGTTGTAATACTCATCCTCGTATTTTTTAAGAGCCTCCGGCTTGATGGTGTAAATCGGCTTTTTAATAAGCTCATCAAGCTCTTTGTTGACTGCAACAGCGTCATTGTACTCCGAAATTGCAAATCTTGTGTCCATATCGTGACCTCCGTTTAATAAAATTAACGAAACGGTGCTGCGCAAAAGCGGCGCACCATAGATAACCACGTGTAGTGAATTACCGTTCACTTGTAATTATAGCACAAAAAAGACTCTTGTCAACGCAAAAATACGACGCGGCAAACAAATCGAACTCAAAATTGCGGACGTTTAGATGTTTTTTAACTATTATTTGAATTTGTTAAACTAAACAGCCACGAAATTGGAAAAATGACGAATACATCTGTGGGGTGTAAATGGGCAACTACACAATATATTGATGATTACTCCGTCAAAATAAATAATCAATGTGTTAATTATTCGTCAATCTGCCGAAATTTTGAAATTGCGGCAAAAATCGCGGATTTTTTGCATAAATGTCTCTTTCGACTGCCGAATTTACATTGCAGCCGCTTTCAGGCCACATCAAATAGGGTGATTCCCCACAGTGTGGGGAAATGTCAAAAGGCTCCCTTGTAAAGGGTGATTCCCCACGGTGTGGGGAAATGTCACGTAGTGACAAAAAAGGCTCCCTTGTAAAGGGAGCTGGCTACGAACGAAGTGAGTAGACTGAGGGATTAAAAAGTAATTTGCTTTCTATTTAAATTCCATATAGCTCCGCAGAATCCCTCCGGCTTGCCTGCGGCAACCCACCTCCCTTTTCAAGGGAGGCAAAAAGCTTCCAAACTGCTTTGGCGAGGCTTGCTCTCTGCAAGTGAGGCTGAAAAGTAAAAAGACGAAAACGGAAGTGGAAAACGAATAGTGAAAAGGGCGGGCAGGGGTGTGTGGAAAGCTCCTCATATGACACACAAAAAAAGAATAGGCATACAGCACCTAAATTAAGTACAAAAACAGAATAGGCACACGATATCAGAATGGGGTACAGAAACGGAATGGTGCACAAAATGCAAAACAGGGCACAAAAAAACAGAGCAAGGCGAACCTTGCTCTGCTTATGATTGTTAATAAATCGGATCGATTGCTACGTGAGCGTCAGATCTCAACCCAACCCGAGTCGCCGCCCTCTACGGGGCCGGTGCCTATGGAGATTGTGATGATATCATCAAGCTCGTATGCAGAAACATCGAAATCCGGTGTTTGATAAACCTGTTTCATTGAGATTTAATCTCCTTTCAAGATATAATAATAAAATTTAATGTCGGAACGGAATATTCAGTTTTGAACAGCCGAACCGATAGTAAAGTTTCGCTGTGGTTTCTTGGTAAAATTCAATTACTGAGCTTTCCAAGCAGCAACAGCAGCATCATATCCTGAAGCAACTTTAGCAGTTACAGCTGCGGAATACCAAACATAATGATCGGCAGCACCGTCATTGTAGCATACATAAGCGATGCAGTCAATATCAGTTGCCTGAGAAGCATGAGAGATATTCTTGACGATTGCGCCGAAGTATGCATCGGAAGAAGCGTCTGCCTGACTTACATAGTCGGTGGAAGCAGCCTTCCAAGCTGACGGAAGTGCGGTGCCTTTCTCAACTGCTGCCTTAGCATCAGCTGCATCGGCAGCGCCTGTGTTGGCAGCAATGAAGCCAACGCTCTTAATTGTATTGCCGTTTGAGTTCATAGCAGCGAAGTCAGCAGCTGTGATAACCGAAGTAAGTCTGAACTGGAAGAGATCATCCGGAGCAGTTGTCTTATCGCCTGTGAACTTAACCTGAGTCTTATACTTAGCTACAGCATAAGACGGAGCTGACGGCATGTTAGCCATGATGTTAGCTTTTGAAGCATCAAAGCTTGAAATGTAGGTTGGGGTATGTGTACCGTCAGTTTTTTTGATTGTCTGCTGTGAATTGTGTGCATCACAAATCTTGATGTTCTTGTTGCCAGAAGCAAGAGCTGCTTCATCGCCTGTGACATTAAACTTGAATGTCATCTGAGCTACTGAAACACCAGCAGCATCTTCTGTTACTGTGAAGCCCCACTTGTTTGTCTGACCTTTATATGCATCAGAAAGGATCTGCTGCATAACACCGCTGTTATACAGAGCCTTTTCATCTTCAGCCATTGTTGAAGCTTTCATAACAGCAGCAGCATAGTTTGCATTGATATTAGGCTTTGTACCATCTTTTGCATAACCAGCCAAGTCTCCTACAAATGTCCTTGATGTAAGGTCAGGAGTATAGACATTCTTGTCATAAAGAAGGCAAATCTTCATATCACTCATTTTCTGGCTAAAGTCAGCCATTTCGAATGAAAGTGTTACTGTTACAGTAGCACCGGGAACGATTTCCTTCTCGGTTTTATCCGATACCAAAATCATACCGAATTCCTTACCATCTTCAAGAGCAAAAGCATTAACTGCAAACACGCTAAAAAGCATCACAACAACAAGAGCAACACTTAAAATTTTTCTCATCTTAAGCATAATTTAATCTCCTATTTGTTTAGTTTTTTATTTAATTTAAATTACCAAGCACCATTAAAAACTCCAGCCATTTCAGCCTGTGAAGGAAGTGTAACGAGCCATGCGTCATGTGCTTCAATATCACCAGCATCCGAACCGTCAATGCTACCATCGCCGTTTACATCTGCTGAATAATATGCTGCTGTGTCCTCATCAATTGTAACAAGCCAAGCATCATGTGCTTCAACGTCGCCGGCATCCGAGCCGTCAACACTACCGTCGCCATTAACATCACCGAAGTAAATGAATACATAAGTAGCTACTACTTCGCCGCTGTCATCTTTAAGAAGAATTGTAGCACCTGTTGACATATTGCCATCAGCATTAGCTACAACTTCAATAGAACCTGCTTTTGTAGTAACAAAATCCTCAATGTTTTCGCCATTAAGGGTATCTATACCGAATACACAGCCGGCATAGTCGCCCGAGCCAGTGCAAAGGTCTTTTCTGATAACCGCACCGTTGCCTTCTTCGGTAAGGATAAGTTCCGGATCAGCTGCAGCAGCAGCCTTCATTACCGGGAAAGTAAGTTTCTGACCTGTGGTATAAACCGTAGAGGTTACATCAGAGGTCTTGTAGGAACCTACATAGAGTTTACCGCCGAGATTGGTCATTGTTTTCTGATCGTTAAGCACACCGAAAGCGGCCGCAGTATCGGAAATGGCCTTAGAAGCGGTAAAGGTGAGGGTCGAAAGTACGACGCCGTTTGCCTTCTGAGCAACAGCTCCGCCGGCAGCCTGCGGTAATACGCCGACATAGACATAAGTCTTGCCGCCCGCAGCAGCATCATTTACGACCGTCTTTGTTGCATCGCCTGCACCGAACAGCGTTGAAGCGGTTGTGCCGCTTACAAACTTAACAGCACTGCTGTCATACTGAACAGGAACAGAAACCGTTGCAGCATAATAATCTGTGGTTAATTTTACGGTAACCTTGACCGTATCGCCTGCGCTATATGACGCCTTGTCAAACGATAAAGCGATAGTGCCGTTTTCTGCGACACCGGTATTATCATTTGCGAAAACGCCGACTGCAAGCACGCCAAGGAGCATAACTACAGATACAATAAGGCTAATAGCCTTTTTTGCCTTGGTCATTTTTTGCCTCCTTCTATTCTTAATCAATATTAAATATACACTTTTGAGAGCACAATGTCAATAATTTGTGAATAAAAATGGCACACCGAAAGAAAATATCCCTTACGCTATCACAAATAAAGTTATTTCCTCGCGAGCTTTACAAGCTTTGTACCGTTTTTTCACAAAACTATTCCGCCGCACTTTTAAAGTATATGCTCTAATCTTTTTAAGAATATCCCATTACATACGCCCTTGTGGGGGAGAAAACTCCCCCACCGGGTTTTAACTTAAGTAATTAAAGGAAATTACTTCTGAGCGATTGCAGTTCCGCCGTAAGCAGCGTCAACTACAAGGCCGTAGTTAGCGAGGTCAACCTTACCGGTAGCAAGGCCGCCTGCAGTCTTATAAGCGCCTGTGAGAGCAGCTTTGTTGTTGATTGCGAGGTCCATGGAGGAAGCATCGAATCCGTCAACAACACCGTCGCCGTTTACATCGCCGTAGATAACGACTGTGTAGATAGCAACCGGAGCACCGCTCGACTTGAGGCTGAGTGTTGCGGTAGCGCCTGTACCATAAAGGCCAGCAGCGTTAGCGGCAACATTAAGAGTTGTAGCCGAAGAATCCTTAGCCGTTACTCTTGCGAGTACGTCGTCGGCAGTAGCGAGCGAGCCGGGTGTTACGCCGGTGATGAGAGAAGCGTTCTCTGTTACGGAAACGCCCTCACTTGAACCCGCTGTGGTGGGAACTGCTACATACTTGCATACGAACGGAGCCATAGCATTCTTGAGGTTTGTGATAACAGCGTCAATCTGAGCTGCTACAACGTTTGAATAGAAGCGGTCATTTGCAGCATAGTTTTCAGCGGAGCCGCTGTAAAGGTTTGCTGTGTTGCCCTTCTCATCGGTGTACTCATAGCCGAGTACGGAAACGAGCTTAGCATAAGCTTCGGTCTCTGAAAGGCCGTCAGCCTTAGAAGCGTCAAATGTATATGCACTGTTGTCAGTGAATATTGACTTAGCCTGAGCTATAACTGCCTCAAGCTCGGTGTAAGCACCTGCCTCGAGAGCAGAAGCCGATTTCGGCATAAGAGCGCGCTGAGCGATTTCAAGCTCATACTTAACATCGAATACCTCGGACTGAAGAGCCTTAGCGTTGGCATTTAATGCCTCGGCAGCTGCAAGAGCCTTGGTGTATCTTGCATAAGAGCCTGCTGTGTAATCAGCCTCTTTGTAGCCCTGAGCCTTAGCCGCAGCAATTTCTTTAGCAAGGAACTGCTTTTCGGTTTTAACCGCAGCGTTCTTCAGGAAGCTTGCATACCAAGCAATGTTCTTAGCGTTGTTAACAATTTCAAGCTCCGAATAATCAGGAGTCTTGTAAGCCTTTACGGCATCCATATAAGCGTTCTGAGCTTCGATTGAAGGAGCCTTCATGGAAGCTACGATAGCACTCTTATATGTAGCGGTTGCCTTGTTGGCAATAGCAGTAATTTCAGCCTCTGAAAGTGAGCTGCCGTCAATGTACTTTTCGGGAGCTACGGGGCCCTTGTAAGCGTCAATGATAGCGTTGCCGGCTTTCATTGCCTTTTCGTAAGCCCAATAAGCATAGAGGTCGAAGTTCTGATAGTTGATGTCGCCGGCAGCCTTAAGAGCAGCCTCAATGGGAGCCGGTGTAACGGTTGCTGAACCGCTTGAAGGTGTTGTGCTTGCTGTATCAAGAGCCTTAACGGCGGTTTCAAGAGCGGTTATGGCTGCAGTGAGATTGTCGTCACTGTAATTGCCGAGGTTAGCCTTCTTGAACGGGCCGTAAGCGAGCTTAGCAGCAGCGGTAAGAGCTGTCCAATAAGTGTTCCAAGCCTCTGCCGGATACTTAGAAGAATCGCGGTTAGCCTTGAACTCGCTGTCAACAAGAGATTTAATCGGCATCGCATTGTAGTAATAGAGAGTGCCGAACGGAGCAGTCATGGTAAGAGTACCGTGACGTTTCCTGTATTCACCGTAAACAGTTACCGAGCTGTTACCAAGAGCATATGTGGCACCCGAGGGAACCGTCGCTGCGTCAACATCGGATTTAAGTCTGAGCGGGTTAACGGTAACAATACCGTTGGGATCGCCTGTCAAGAATTTCTGACCGACGAGAGCCTCTGCCTGACCCGAGGACTCAAAGTAGGTTGAATCATAAGCGGAAACAGAGCTTGCGTCGAACCTACAATCAGCATCTCTCTGGTTAGTCCAGGTTACGGCAATGTTTGAAATAGCAGAAGCAAGAGCCGACGCACTTGTTACAAGGTAGTCGGTGGTGGTTTCACCCTTCATCTTAACTACATCATAGAGGTTTGTCTTCTTATCTTCCTTAGACCAAGCGGAGCCGACGGTATCGGCTGTATCGTTGGTCGCATACTCAAAGGTAGTGGAAGTAATGTCGCCGTCGTAAGCAGTACCGTCCTTGAAGGTGAAGCTGTAAACAGCGGTTACCTTTACAAGGCTGTCTGTGGGAACTGCCGTGTTAAGAGTAACATCGGTGCTCTCATACGGTGAAAGAGTCTTTTCGCCGCTTGTGAGCATTTCGGTGCCGTTAACGGTAACAGACTTAAGAGTGAGCATATAAGGATGATCATATGTATCGCCGTGCTTTAAGATCATACCTGCAGATGCGTTTGTTACCTTAAGAGTAGTATTCATCTGGCCGTTTGTAAGCTGTACATAGTTAAGTGTACCCTTATCTACTGTAAGCTTAGGCTCAGCATAGGACTGAGCGTTAGTAGTCCAGCCGAGGAAGAAGTTTACGATCGGAAGAGCTACGTCAAGAAGACCGCCTGTTTTAACGGCATAGGCAATACCTAAAATCAATTTCTCTGCGAGGTCTGCAATAGCGCCCTTCTGAAGAATAGCGTCAATTGAATTGTAAGAATCGGCGATAAGAGCGGTGTTGCCGCATACCTTGCCGAGAACCTTGTTAAGGAGTTCTCTTACGATTCTGAATACTGCGGGATACAAAGCCTCGGTTCTGAGAGTGCTGTTAGCAGGAATATTGAATATGCCCGTAACGCTGTTTGTACCGAGGAGCTTGCTTACGTCAAGGTTGAGAAGTCTGTCGATAATGTCTTCTCTGAGAACAGTCTCAAGGAAGGTCTTGCCGTCAGTAGCGGTTTCGTTGACTATCTTCTCAACAGGAAGAACGTCGCGGATAATCTTGTCGAGCTTAACCCACGGATCCTGTGCGGTAGCAAGGTTGAGGTCAAGGCCGTCGGTGTTGATGAGCTTCTGTACCTTCCAGCACCACTCGTTGTCAGAGGTGAGAGCCCAGTCGATTATCCAGTCAATGGTGTCTTCCCAAGCGCGTGAGTTCTTTTCGAAGTCTGCAAGCTTATAAGTCTTGGAGGCTGCAAATTTGTAGCCGTCAGCCTTATCGGAGCCGAGGTCGGCAAGCTTGGAGAGATACTTCATACCGATGTCGGTGCCCATGGTAAAGATAACATCGAGCCAATAGCCGCTGTCCTTACCCTTTACGAGGGTCTTCGAGTTGTAATCGGCATAAATAAGTGCGTCATAGTTGTAAGTCGGAACGAACTGAGTTGCAAGCTCACGAATTACGCAAGCGAGAAGAGCGGTTACGTTCTGTCCCTTGAGCTCGGCAGCCGACGGGAGAATTATCTGAGGCATAAGAGCCTTAACGCCGATTGCGCCGAGAGCGGTAACAACATCCTGATCGGAAGCGGACTTGTCTACAACTGTGTCATAGTAGCCTGCATAAACAGTCTCATAGCCGGTACCGAAGAGATACTCGGGGTTATAAGCTGCTACATACTGAAGAGCCTTGCGAAGATTGGGAACAAGGTTTGAGTTATCGCCCTTTGTCCAATTGATTGCGGCCTTTGCAGTATCCGAAAGAATTGTGTCGATTGCCTTGCCGACAAAATCGTTGAGCGCCGCAAGAACGGTGGTATAACCCGCTGCCGAAGCAGTAACGGAGCCGTCGCTTGCAGCTGTGGGCATAAACTCGTCAACGAAATCACCGGAGATGGTGTAGTTCCAGTTAATGAGCTTAGCGAACGAATTAGCGGTGGACATATCAAACTTGAGCCAGGTCTCTGTGAGACCGTCTTTGCTGACAAGGCGATAATAGCCGTTGTCGTCGGAGCCTATTGTGAAGTCCGACCACTCCCAGTTATATGCGCCGGCAGCCTTAGAATAGAATGCCTTTACATCTGACGGAAGCTTAGCGAGAACAGCGGTGGCCTCTGAAGCCTTGCCGCCGAAGAGCTCGGTCTTTTCAGCGCCGAACCACTGTGCAAGAAGCATCTTAACCGAACCGTTGAGAACAACGGGAGCAAGATCCTTAAATACATAGGGAGCTATCTGATAGAGAGCCGAAACAAGAGTATTGCTGTCAAGGTTGAAAATTTCGGAAACCTTATCGCTTGTAGCAAGTGAGGGAAGGAAGTAGCTGTCTTTAACGTAATATTTTACGTTTTCGCCGGCAGCGTTAGCGTAAACATAAACGCCTGTGCCGTTGCCTTCCATATCGGTTTCTTCGGTCTTATAATACTTCTCTTCCTGAGCTACATACATCTTCTTGTCAGTATCATATTCAAATACCTCGATGTAAGCACCCTTAGAGTCTGAACCCTTAACATAATAATCGCGAAGACCTGCTTTAGCGCTTGTCGGAAGAGCAATGTGATTGCTTATGCAGTTGCCGGAAGCGTCTTCTTTATAAGAAGTATAGCTCTGCGGCTTAGACATAGCGTTGATGAGGACATTCTTGACAAGAGTGTCGGGATTTGCGGTTGTTGTCGAATAAGTGTTGATGAGCGTCATGTCATCGTCAACTCTTGCGAACATCGGATAAACGAGGCCTTTTAACATACCCGGAAGATCCGAGAGGTACTTATTAACGCCGGAGATATCAACAAAGTTGCCGATAATGCCGACGTCAAGTTTGCCGTCGTTGATAACCTTTTTAACGAGACCTGCGTTGTCGTTAAGAATGGTTGCAATACCGTTGACTATGTCAAGCTGAGCGTTCTTTTCTCTTGTCATGCCCGACTTCCAGTTTTTAAGGTTAGCATTTTTAACTATACCGAGCAAGCCGCTGACAAGCTTAACAAGTCCGTTGTTAAGAAGAGCCTGTGCGCTGTCGATGGTTCCGCAAAGAGCATTAACCGAGCGAAGGTCGATAACAAGGCGCAAACCTGCAGTATTAATAACTTCGCCCATGTTTATGTTCGCGGCGGCAAGGGTAACATCGAGGAAGTCAAATACGACTGACATTCTCTCTTCGGTAGAGAGTCTTGTTACCGCGCCGTCCGGGCTGTATGCGTCAAGAGCGGTAAGGTTATCAGAGGTCTGATACTCCGTCTTTGCGGCAAACGCCATTACGGACATAGTTGAGAAAATCATGACAACTGCCAAGATGACACTTAACAATTTGGTAGATTTTTTCATACGTGTTTTTTCCTCCTAAAAAGATTTACATTAAAACCATGTATGCGTACCCGATTTTTTCTGCGGGCGGCACTCCCCGCAACAATTCCTCGCACAAAATCCGCTGTACTTCTGACCGCTCTTTGATTTACAAGAAAGCAAACCGATTTCGGCACGTTAACTCGGTCGGTTTCCACCGTTTCCACTTCCGTAAAAATGAATCGGTGGAAAACTGATGATACACACCCGAGCATATTACCGTAGGATGTGTATCAAAACGGGATGGAAACTGCACGGTAAATCAGCCGTGCGGCAGCGCTCCCTTAAAAAAGGGGGCACTTCGCCCTATTACACCATTCCTATGGTTAGTTAAAGTATAGGGTTTTAAACGAAAAAAGTCAATAAATTGTTCACACAAATTTGTTGATTTTCTGTATTGAACAAATAGAATTGTTATTTTTGGGCAAAAGTGGCAAACAAAATTGGCAATGTTGTTGTAAAATTATGAACAAATTGTTAACGTTTTCGAGTTTTGAACTTTTTGACAAGTATTGAACACGGTTTTGAACATTTTTACGGTATTTTCGGGTAAAAACAGAGGGCTTTTAGGCTCCCTCAAATAGGGTGATTCCCCACGGTGTGGGGAAATGTCGCGGAGCGACAAAAAAGGCTCCCTTGAAAAGGGAGCTGGCTGTGAGCAACGCGAACAGACTGAGGGATTAAAGGTCACGCACGTTCTTTTTAAATTCCATATAACTCCACGAAATCCCTCCGGCTTGCCTTGCGGCAACCCACCTCCCTTTTCAAGGGAGGCAAAAAGCAGATTAAAAAGTCACGCTCATTCTATTTGAATTGCATATAGTCCCTATGAAATCCCTCCGGCTTGCCTTAGAGGCCCACCTCCCTTTACAAGGGAGGCAAAAAGCGAATTAAAAAGTCACGCACGCTCTATTTAAATTCCATATAACCCTATGAAATCCCTCCGGCTTGCCTTAGAGGCCCACCTCCCTTTACAAGGGAGGCAAAAAGCGGCTCCCGAGGCAAATACCCCGTGAACCGCTTTGCAAATGCAATGTTCTTTATTTGAACTCTTATTTAATTGTGAGATTTGCGCCGTACATTGCCGCCAAATCAAGGCTGCCGTCAAACGTGTTGCCGTCCTCGGTATAGCACTGCACGTGGTAAAGCCCGCCGTTGCAGACAAAATCCATGGTGAGCTGATATGCGGAATATGTTTTCGGGTTTTTGTCGTCCGCCTTTTTGACCTCGACTACGTATGCGGTGGCTCCGCATTTTTCGAGAGTTACGGTACGCTGCTCAACGGTTACGCCCGTTACCGCGTTGCCTGCCTGCGACAAAATCTGATTCCACTGCGAAACGGTGTTATTTGCCTCATTTTCCGCTGCGCTGTCATCAGTCGCCGCGCCGGAATACATAACCTGCGCGTCGAGCCCCTTGTATTTCTTTGAGGTGGCTATACCTGAATTGCTCACGGTCCAGCCGTTGGGATAAACCATTTTAAAATACTTTGTCTCGTGAAATACGCCGTCGGTTATCTGATTGGGGAACGGAACGGCACCCGTTTTAATTTCGCCGTTTTCGTCCGTGACCTTTTTACCGTCCTCGTCGGTGACATATATTTCAATCTCGCCGTTCTCATTGAGAACAGTGTTGCCCTCTTCGTCGGTAACAACCTCGTATGTGGCGTCCTTGGCGTTTATAGTCGGCTTCTTTTTTCCGCATGAGGCAAAAACCGCCGATATTACGATTAAGGAAGCGCAGATAACTGCGATTATTTTTTTATCCATTTGAAATCCTCCGTTTTATACATAAACAGATTATAAATTCTTTGCCTCGGAATGTCAACCGGGGATGTTAAAAATGTCCGGAACGCAAAACCATATGCAAGCAGTTTTTTATTCGTCAGAGCTTACTCTTTCTCTTGGGCGGAGAGATTTATCCGGCCGTTTCTTGGTACACATTTGTGTGTTTTATTCTTCATATTCATCTCATTTTGCATTTTTGTGCACCTCGTCTAAATTTTTTAGAGCCAAAATGGAGCCGGATATACTCTTGAAAATATACGTTATAACAATGAACTCACATATCAAAAATACTTAGTTGTGTTTCTTTTAATGACTCAACTTTTCTAATCGTTATTTTGTCATCTTCTTGAACTTGCCCACATAGAAGAGGTGACGAAGGATCATATTTGGCAGCGTTTGTTTCTACACTTTTTGAACTATAATTTGCATAGCAATATACACATCCGTTTTTGCATGTATTATAAGTACCTATTTCAACACTTTCAACACATCCACATTCTTTACGCTGATTTTTGTCTTTGCCAACATTGAGTTTACATCCGATAATTTTTTCAATTAGTTCTCTATCTATGCAACAATTATGAATTATACCACATTCATCCAAATCAATTTTTTCTGCACAACTTCCAATCTTAATATTATAATCCGCAGCTATCTTACTTAATTTCTCAGCAAATTCTCGTAGTTCATCATCATTTAATTCATTACTTGACAATCCATCCATACTTTTTTTATTTTTAGGATATATATCAACAAAACTAATCACGCATTTTTCCGTGTATCCACTTAAAGCCTCAGCAATGCTTTTAAATGCCTTCAAATGATATTCTTTCGTATATCTATCAGAAAAGAATATAGGATCATATCTCCAAATCACTTTTTGCTTGCCAATTTTTTCGGACAGTTCTTGAAATACCGGAATCATTTCTGTTTTTTTATTTGGTAAATTAACCTCAACATCATTTCCGTATCCAGTCAATGTGAATTGAAAATAGTAATTATAATCTTTTATCTCGTTTAACCTTTTCATCATCGGCAACGGATTCTTTGTCCAAAACACTATGCAATCTACAACATCCGGAGTAATTTTTATTTCACTTATCTGATGAGCATTCATCGGATTACGAACATATAAAAATCCTTCTTTTATTCTATTATAGAACCATTCCGAATAATAATTGGGAATATCAGTTCTTCTACTTACACTTAATATCATCTAATTCACCATTTCAGACATGATTACCTGATATCTAATTTGGGGCAAAATCCTCTTTTTCTTGCTTCTTCTATCAGTTTGGGTTGAATTTCCGGATAAGTCCAATTAATCGGTAGTTCATCCATAATTGCTATTTTTTCAATTTCACTGTGAAGCTCTTTTTCAAATGTATGTATATCTGAGAAGAATAATTTTCCAAAAGTCTCCATTCCATCGAAATTATCCGGTGCAGTCACAGAATATATACAAATTGGAGTAATATCAAAAGTTATTGCTCCTGTTTCTTCATATAGTTCTCGTTTGGCTGTTTCAAGAATATCCTCACCATCTTCTCTATGTCCCCCCGGTGCCTCCCATGTATTTCTTTCCTTGTGCTTGCAAAATACCCATTTACCATTATGTCTGGCAATAATAACTGCAAACTTCAGCATTGAATCATTAATACTATCATAAAAATTCACTTTCGTCATATAATGCTCCTTATTAGATTTCATCTATTTTCTTGCCATTATTGCTCTCACAAACAGAGCCAAACCAGAGCCATTTGATAAAAAAATGCCGGAAGCCCGTATAAATACAGGCTTTCGGCATTTTAGTCCGTTACTCAAGCTCTATGAATGCTACTACGTCTCCCACCGTTTTCATCTTTTCAAGCGCCTCGTCCGGCACCTCTTTTCTGAATTCGTCCTCAAGAGTCATAGCGAGGTCGATAAGGTCAAGGCTGTCTGCCGACAAATCATCGCGCAGCTTTGACTCGGCGGTTATTTCGTCGAGCGGTATTTCAAGCTGCTCGCTCAAAATTTCACATATAGTATCGTATACCGTAAACAAGCACCTCCGTACATATTTAACGCGGTTATAAAATCTGTTTGAGCGGAGAAATGTCCACTCCGTCGAAATCTTTTATAAATTCATAGAGCGAGCTTGCGGCTTTTTTCACTCCGCCGTTTTGGGCACTCTCGAAATTTATCGGTATTACCGGGTCGTGGACGCTCTGCCTTAAAATAAAGAAGCTCTCGGTTTTGGGGAAAATTATTTTGATTCCCTCGTGGCTGTCGGGTGCAATTTGCCAGTCCTCGCGCTTTGCGGCAAAATCTGCGAGCTCATTTAAAAGCCTGTCGCCGACGGCTCTGAAGTCCTCCTCGGTTATTTTAAGGCGGATTTCCTTTTCCTCCGCCGGATATTTAAGCTCTGATATGAGGTCGTAAAGCTTTTTACCCTGCTTTTTCATATCGGCGGCCTTTATGATTATTTTCGTTATGAGATATGCGCCGTCGTCAAGATAATAATTCTCCCTGAACGCCGCGTGACCCGAAGTCTCTATGGCAAGCGGAGCGTTTATACCGTTTTCCTCAAGTCTTATCGCCTCGTCAATGACGTTCTTATAGCCGCGCTTAAAGCGCAGATGGTGTCCGCCCAGCGTTTTTTCTATAAACTCGGTAAGCCCCGCAGACGTTACGGAATCGGTGACAACGGTGCCGCCAGGATTATTTTCGAGCGCAATGACCGCCGCCAGGGCGACAAGAGCGTTTCTGTTTATCTCTCTGCCGTCGGAGCTTACGCAGCCGCCGCGGTCAACGTCCGTGTCAAATATTACGCCGAGGTCGGCTTTCGCGCCGAGAGTTGCCTCTCGCACGGAGTTCATCGCCGTCTCGTTTTCGGGATTCGGGATATGATTCGGGAACATACCGTCCGGCTCCAAATAGCGGCTGCCGGTTGTGTCCGCTCCGAGGGGGGAGAGTACCTTTTCGGCGTAAAATCCGCCTACTCCGTTACCTGCGTCAACAACGATTTTCAGTCCCTTTAACGGTCTTTCGTAATCGTCTGACTTAACACCCTTTCTTATCATATTGCAAAGGTGCTCGCAGTAGACCGACATAAAATCGACCTCCTGCAAATTTAACCTTTCGGGGCAGCTGCCGCTTTCGTGCTCCTCGGCATATTCGAGTATACTCTTTATTTCATCACCGGAAAGTCCTCCGTCGGGAGTAAAGAATTTAAGCCCGTTTCTGTCCCACGGATGGTGACTCGCGGTTATCTGAACAGCTCCGTCGCAGCCGAGCATTTTAGTTGTCATAAACATAGCCGGGGTTGATGCGAGCGCACAGTCCTTGATTTCAAGGCCGAAGAAAGACAGCGCATCGATTACGTCGGATTTTATCCGCTCCGCCGAAATTCTCGAATCATGCCCGACCGAAATCACGAGCTCTTCCTCTTTCTTACCGAGCTTTTCGGCGAGAAATACGACAAACGCTGCGGAAATTCTCTTTACCGCCTCATCGGTCAAATCGATTTTTTTCGGATCGTCGGGATTTACCGCCGTGCCTCTGACGTCGGTTCCGCTTTTAAGATGTCTGAGTTCCATAAAATCAACCTTTCCGTAAGTTATTCCGTAAATTATTCCAAAAGACCTCTTTTAATTATCTCATCTGCCGCCAGCATAACGCCGAGCTTTCCGCTGTGAAAGTTAATTCCGCCCTGCATCCAAACCGCATACGGCTCTCGAAGCGGTGCGTCCGACGACAGCTCTATGGACGAGCCGGACGTGAACGCCCCTGCGGACATTATAACCTGGCTGTCGTAGCCCGGCATATCCCACGGCACGGGTGAAACGTATGAATCCACCGGCGCGCCCTTCTGCATTCCCTGACAAAAGGCTATCAGTCTGTCGGCATTCTCAAGGCAAATCGCCTCTATAATATCGTGTCTCGTCTCATCGGGACGCGGAGTCACCCTAAAGCCGAGCAAATCAAAAAGCGCCGCCGCAAATACCGCGGTCTTGAGTGCCTCGCCGGTTACGTGCGGCGAAGAAAAAAGCCCCATATAAAGGCTGCGCGTTGTTCCGAGCGTTGCGCCGACCTCTCTGCCAAGTCCTGGAGTGGTCATTCTGTATGCGCAATCCTCAACAAGGTCATGCCTGCCTACTATATAGCCGCCGCAGGGAGCTATTGCGCCGCCCGGATTTTTGATAAGCGAGCCTGCCGCCAAATCCACTCCGACGTCGCACGGCTCTTTTTTCTCCGTAAATTCGCCGTAGCAGTTGTCTGTCATAACAACCGTATCGGGGCTTACACGGTGTGTAAGAGTCGCGATTTTCTCTATTTCGTCAATCGAAATCGAATGGCGCAGCGAATACCCGCGCGAGCGCTGGATATAAACCATCTTAATGTCTCCGCAGCCGACTCTTTTTTCTATTGCGTCGTAATCTATCTCGTCATTTTCGGTAAGCTCGATATATTCGAATTTCACGCCGAAGTCGGCGAGTGAGCCGTGACCCTTACTGCTTTTGTCAATACCGATAACGGAATGTATGGTGTCGTAGGGGACTCCCGTTACGCTGAGCATTATATCGCCGGGCCTCAGTACGCCGTAAAGCGCGGTCGCTATTGTGTGGGTGCCGCAGGTTAAGGTGGTGGCTCTTATTAAGCCGTCCTCCGCTCCGAAAATCTCGGCGGTGAGCTTGTCGAGCTTTTCTCTGCCCTTATCGTTGTAGCCGTAGCCGGTGGTGGAGTTGAAATCCGTCTCATCAACACGATTATTTATAAACGCCACGAGCACCTTGCGCTGATTGTATTCGGTTATTTCGTCTATTTCCGAAAACTTCTTTTCGGCGAGAGTCAGCGCCTTTTTTGACGCCTCCTCGGTTCTTTTTGTAAATTCAAAAAAATCTTTCATTTCAAGTCTTTCTTATTATGTATTCTTTTTTTATGAAGCCGCATTTTTCATACAGCTTTGCATTGTCCGGCTTACACATTAAAAATATGCAATCGGCACTCTTTTTAAGCTCTCTCGAAAGAGAAATAACACAGTCCGCGGCAAAGCCTCTGCCTCGATATTTTTCGCTTGTCGCAACGTCGCGTATATACGCGTCTTTTCCGATTACATCGCCTACGGCAAGTGAAGCCGTTTTGCCGTTTTGCCTTATGCACATAACCCTTGTGCTTCCGCCGAACACACCTCTGCCCGTCCTCGAAAGCCATTCGAGATAAGCCCTGTCGCATGAATCGGGCGTTTTACCTGTCAGCACCTTGTATTCGTCCGCGGTTATGTCGCAAAGCGGCTGTGCGCAAGTTTCTTTTTGCGGTAATTCGGAGAGCTCCATAAGAACGGCTTTTGCGTCCGCGCAATCGTTCCCGGAGCAAAAATATATATTTTCGCCGAAAAAAGAGGCAAACTCCGAAAGCTCCCGTAAATCGGCGGAGCTTGACGGGCAAATTATCGTTCCGTCGTTTTTATTTAAAAGCACAGCCGTCACTTTGCCGCCGCAGTCCGTTTGAAGCCACGCCTCTCCGAGTGACAGCCGAAAAGCGGCAAATAAAATATACTTTACCGCAAGACAGTCTTTAAATTCACCGTCCGAGGCACCTGCTGCCTCTGTCGGTCCGTCAATCGATTTCAGCACTGCGACAGCTCCGCAAAAAGTACTTTTACAAGCTCAAACGTGCTCTCTATATCCTCTTTTTTCGCAACCGAGCTGCCCGAGTGAATATATCTGCACGGAACAGATACGGCAAGAGTTTTTATGCCGCCTGCCGCCTTGTGTATTGCGGAAGCGTTGTTGCCGCCTGCCACAACGGTTTTGGTCTGACACCCGATGCCGTTCTTTTCGGCAATTTCAAACGCCTTTTTATAGAGCTCGCTGTCATAGACGGTTCCCCTGTCCATAAAGCTGACAACGGCACCGCCGCCCAAACGGCAGACTTTTTTTTCGTCGGGAACGCCCGAAATGTCCGCCGCCGTAGTGCCCTCAACGACTATTGCAAAATCGGGAGCAACCGAATAAGCCGCAGCAGCCGCTCCGCGAGTGCCTATTTCCTCTTGAACCGAGAAACAAAAGGTCGCCGAATACGGCAAATCGGAATTTATAAGTCTTAATAAAATTTCACAGCCGACGCGGTCGTCAATGGCCTTCGCCTTGATAAAGCCGTCGCCGAATTCGCGATAACACGAGTCAAAATACACTGCGTCGCCGAGTGAAACGTGAGACAAGGCCTCTTTTTTTGAACTCGCGCCGATATCGATATACATATCCTCAACTGACGGCAATTTACCTCTCTCCTCGGAGGTCGTCTGATGTATAGCCTTGCCGCCTATAACGCCGGGGATAAGCTCCTTGCCCACCTTTACCGCTCTGCCGAAAATAACGCGCTCGTCAATTCCGCCGACCGTGGTGAACTTCAGGTACCCGTCCTCCGTTATATAAGTTATTATGAAGCCGACCTCGTCCATATGCGCGTCGAGCATAACTTTATTTTTCGGCTCGGCTTTGCCCTTTTTATAAACTATGAGACTGCCGAGCGGATCTATGCGATATTCCGCATCCGACGGCAAATGCGAAATTATATAATCTCTTACGGCGTGCTCCCTGCCGGAAATGCCGTTTAAATTACAAAGCTCGTTAAGCATTTAAATCACCTCCGAGAATGTATGCGGCAATGAGCCTTGCGCAAAGCTCAATATCCGTAACGGACACAACCTCTATTCCGGTGTGCATATATTTTTGGGGTATTGATATAAGCGCGCTCTTAATTCCGCCGCGCTCCGTGGTCATACCGTCCAAATTAGTGCCGGTTCTGCCGCCCATAACCTCAAGCTGATACGGAATGTCGTTTTTCTCGGCAACGCGCACAAGCTCCTCGCCGAATTCATATGAAAGCGACGGTGAAATACCTATCATGGGGCCCTTGCCGAGTATTCCGCATTCCTCCGCCTTGCTGTCCGGAGTCTTTGCAAAGCTGACGTCAACCGCAATTATCTCGTCGGCATCCGAATTAAATGCCGCGGCTTTTGCTCCGCCGCCGCTCGTCTCCTCGCGAGAGGAACACACAACGGTAACTTTTTTGTGCGGCTTACCCTTAATAAGCTCAAGTGCGCGAAGAAGCACGGCAATTCCCGAACGGTCGTCAAGTGCCCCACAGGACACGCTGTCGCCGCAGAGCGAGAGGAAAGAGGAATTGACAACCGCTCTGTCTCCCGGAGAAACGAGCTTTTCCGCCGACTGCTTATTTTTTGCGCCTATATCAATAAGGATGTCATCGATTTCCGTCGCCTTCCGCTCGTTGTCACCGCTTGCAAGGTGCGGCGGAGTGCTTGCTATAACTCCGAATACCGACTCACTGCCGTAAACGGTCACCTCTTGACCGTTCAATGTGCGACGGTCAACGCCGCCGCAGGCGGCAACGTGCAAAAACCCTTCGTCGGTGACGGAGGTTACGATAAGACCTATACGGTCTATATGAGCGTCAAGCAGGATATGCCCTGCCCTGTCTCCCTCAATTTCGCATATTGCGGAATGAAGAACGTCCTCGCGCGTTTTGCCGAATTCGGACAAAAGCCTTTGCGCCGTTAAAACCGCGTCGGTTTCCTTTCCGGATACACCGACAACCGAAGTCAGCTCTTTTAATATGTTTTTTATATCCATTTTTCTCTGCCTTTCGGACAATTTGTCAACGTGTAAAACGCTAAAGCAAATGCTGTAATCTTATCGAAATTTTGAATTATAATCGTCGCTCTTGAGCCTTTTAGGGGAGGCGGCGAAAATCAGATTTCGGTGCCGCCTACCGGGCGAATGTAGAGCACATAGCAGGTTCCCTCACCGAAAATGCTCTCCATTATGCTCTTGTAATCCTTTAAAAGGTCGTTCGGGACGAAAGCCTGAATTGTGCCGGCAAATCCGCCGCCGTGAACGCGCCATGCGCCGCGTCCCTTTAAGATGCTCTCGGAAACAGCGAGAGCGAGAGATACGGGCTGAACGGACGGCTGTTTTACGGAAAATACGTTTTGATTATATTTGTATGATGATGAGCCGCTCTCGAGAATATACTTCTTGAAGGTCTCGAAATCTCCGCCGCGAAGAGCGTCAACCTCCTTTAACACTCTTGCGTTGTCGGCATAGAAATGCATAGCGCGAAGTATGGCTCTGTCGCCTACTGCCGTGCGCAATTCTCTTATTTTTGATTTAAATTCCTCTTCGCTTACCTCGCGAAGAACCTTTTTGCCGAAAAATTCGGCTACGCTCTCCATTTCGGTTCTGATAGCAGCGTATTCGTCGGTGAGGTCGGAGTGGCTTCCCTTTGTATCGACAATGCAAAGCGAGTGGCCGCACTTGGCAAAGTCAAAGTCAACCTCTTCTATCACGGGATTTTTCGGGTCGTTGAAATCTATTGTTACGAAGCCGCCGACGGAGCACGCCATCTGGTCCATAAGTCCGCATGGCTTGCCGAAATATTCGTTCTCGGCATACTGTGCTATTTTGGCTATTGTGACCGCGTCAACCTTGCCGTCGTTGTAAAGATAGTTTACCATAGTGCCGACAAGAACTTCATATGCGGCAGATGACGAGAGTCCCGAGCCCGCAATAACCCTTGATGCGGTAGTGGCGTCAAAGCCGCCTATCTTATAGCCGTATTTCTTAAAGCCCGCAAGGACACCGCGCACGAGAGCGGGTGAATGTCCCATTTCGTTGGGGTTTACCGAGAGGTCCGCAGCGTCAACAACGTCCATGGAATAGCCCTCGGATTTAACTCTTACAATGTTTTCGTCATTTTTTGAAGCCGCGGCTATTGCGTCAAGGTTGATTCCTGCCGCAAGCACTCTGCCGTGGTTGTGGTCGGTGTGGTTTCCGCCGACTTCGGTTCTGCCGGGAGCTGAGAAAAGACGAACATCTCTGTCCTTTCCGAAAAGAGCCTCAAATTCGTTTATAAGATTTATGTACCTGTCATACTGCTCTTTAACATTTTCCTCGGTGACATAGGCTTTTTTAAGCCTTTCATCGAGAGATGCGGAGAGAATTTCTTTTTTAAGGGTTTCGGGAGTTGCCATTTTCATTTTTCATCCTTTCCTGCCGAAAAAGTTTCGGCAGTCTTTTTGTTTTTATTATTAGCTACTATATCTATAAATTTATTGACCGCGAGTATGGAAACACCGGAGATGGTGAAGATAATCACAATCGGCAGCATAAACGCGAGTGAAAACGGGTTGTAAACGTGACGACCTATCATGCTGTAAGAAATAATTTTAGGCGTGAATCCCAAAAGTGACAGCAAAATAAACTTCCAATAGTCGTATTCAAGTGCCCCGTAGAGCTGACTTATGGAATTTATCGGGAAGTACGGCACTAGCCTGAAAAGCACCAAAATCCAATCGGTGCTTCTTTTACCCGATTCCATCATACGGCGAACATTATCGTATCTTGTGAGAATCTTGTGTATTGTTCCGCCGCCGAGGTGCTTGCCCCAATAAAACTTTATCGTCATAAGCAATGTCATACCGGCAAAATTCACAGCCACGGCTATCGGCGTGGGGAATACCATACCGGCTATAACACAGACCGCGGTTATCGGCAGGGGAATAAGCACTTTGCCTATGTATATAAGGAAAATCACGAGAATCACGAGCCACTTGCTCGGAATTGACGCAACGGCCTCCTCAAACTCCGCAAGACGCTCGAGCACTTCGTCGTATGCCGACGAAACATCGTTTATCTGCATAAGAAAAGTCAACACTAAAAGTGCGACTGCCAAAATCAGCAGCACACATGCTAAAATATTCAGGAGCTTTCTTCGCGTAAGTTCTCTGTCGGTCAAATCGGTACCACCCAAAAATTATTATTGCAGGGCATAGTAATAGATTATATATAATTTTATATCATATTATTGGTAAGGTCAAACAAAATATGAAAATATGAAGTAATTTTTGCCTTTTAGGTGTAAATTCCTTTGAGGTTGTGTTACAATTAGCTCAAAAGCAAAGCTTTACCGAAAGGCGGTTTTTTATATGAAGACAGTTATTCTTGACGGCAAGACGACAAATCCGGGCGATTTGAGCTGGGATTTTCTGAAAAAATACGGCGAGGTCGAGATTTTCGACCGCACACCGCGCGAAAAAATCGTTGAACGAACACACGACGCAGACATAGTCGTAACAAATAAAACTCCGCTCACAAGAGCCGAGATAGACAAAATGCAAAACGTGAAATTCGTCGCGCTTTTGTCGACGGGCTACAACGTGGTGGACTGCGCGTATCTCAAGGAAAAGGGTATACCGGTTTCAAATATACCGGCTTATTCCACCATGGGCGTGGCGCAGCTTGTATTTGCATTTATTTCGGAGCTTGCCGTAGGCGTTGCCCTGCATTCGGACGCGGTAAAAAACGGCGAATGGTCAAATTGCCCCGACTTTTGCTTTTGGAAAAAGCCGCTTACCGAGCTTTCCGGCAAAACGATAGGCATAGTCGGCTTCGGAAAAATCGGCGGAGCCGTAGCCGACATAGCCGAGGCCTACAAAATGAACATCATAGCGCTGTCGGGTCACGTTACCGACCAGAGCGCGCGCAAGAATTTCAGATGGGCAAAGAACCTCGATGATCTTGCGGAAAACGCCGACATTATTACGTTCCATTGTCCTCTCACAAAAGAGACGGAAAAAACCGTAAACGCCGAATTTCTGAGCAAGTGCAAAAAAACAGCGTTTATCATAAACACCTCACGCGGACCGGTTGTTGATGAAAACGCTCTTGCCGACGCGCTGAATTCGGGAAAAATCGCAGGCGCGGGAGTGGACGTGCTGTCAACCGAGCCGCCGGCAAAAGACAATCCGTTGCTCACGGCGAAAAACTGCTTTATCACGCCGCACATAGCGTGGGCGGCATTTGAAACGCGCGAGAGACTTATGGGAATATTCAAAAGCAACATCGAGGCGTTTGTTTCGGGCAAGCCGATAAACGTGGTAAATCCGTAAAAGCAAAATGTGTTTGCCGTTTGAAAATTCGGCCGATGCCATACAAAAAGAGCTGTAAATTAAATTTACAGCTCTTTGTTTTTTATTCGGTTAAGGGAGTGCGTTTATCAATAAACGAAGTTGGTGTAAGCACCATCAACGTGCATTGCGCCCTTACCGTTAACGCTGATGAACGCTACCTTGATATTGAGCTCAGCTACGTTGCCGTCATAGGAATACTTAAATTCCTTAAGGTTGCCGTCCTCGATAACTACGGTTGCCTTGATGTTGGTGTATTCAATTGTTGCGGAGTTTATCTTTGCCGCGCTTATAAAATTCTTGATTTCGCTGTCAACCATGCTCTGAGTGAGAATGTCGTTTGTAAGTCTTGACATAGCGGTCGATTTATCCGTTTGAGGTGAAGTTGCGTTTTCAACCTCAAAGGTGTAGGTGTTGCCGTCAACCTTAAGGTTTTTAAGGTCGCTTGCCTGAAGAGCGGTTGCCTGAAGAGCGTAATTCTCGCCGTGATAGTCAATCTGCTCGGCTGCGCTGCCGCCCTTTTCGATATCCATTTCCTTGTCGCCGATACCGATGAATCCGCCTACAACGGAGTCAAGAGACGCCTCGGGGTCAATACCTTTGATGAGAGTATTAAGACCACTTGTAGCACTACCGACGTCAACAGGCTGAGTGTACTGAGCGGATCTCGTCCAGTGATAGCCTGCCGCAACTGCCT
>ERZ506883.50-NODE-50-length-78714-cov-41.262_pt1 | contig 78714 bp, 61 predicted proteins | sample MGYA00513177_ERZ506883 | MGnify/ENA metagenome assembly ERZ506883 | reverse complement strand
CTCATTCCCAACTGTTTACGTTCCAACCTCTCTTATTCTCCTTTGGCTGCTTTAGTGCTTTATGTTAACTACGCTAACTCGTAGTTTTTAGAAGAAAGAAGCGTTGAGTTGTGTTTCCGGAAATATAGTTTTTTGTCTTAAAGTTCTTCCTGTAAGATAGTTAAGTAGAATATCCATCAGCAGCAAAAAGTGACTCACTGAGTCACTGAGTCATTTATTTTTAAAAAAGAGGAAATGCAGGAACGGCATTTCCTCTTTTATCTGGGGTATTGCTCTTATTCAGAAGAGCCGAATTATTTCTTATCCGAGTCGATGAGGGCGAGCAGATGCTCTACTGCCACCTCCTGCGGAATGTTCTTTTCTACGCAAACCTGCTTGCGGTAAAGACTTACTCGGTTCGGACCGGCGCCTACGTAGCCATAATCGGCATCCGCCATTTCACCTGGACCATTCACGATGCAGCCCATGATGCCAATCTTCAAGCCCTTGAGATGCTTGGTTGCCTCCTTGATCTTGGCAATGGTTTCACGAAGATCGTAGAGGGTTCTGCCGCAACCTGGACAACTGATATACTCGGTCTTGCTGGTGCGCAGACGGGCTGCCTGGAGAATGCCGAAAGCGGTTTCATCTACTGTCTGGGCAGGGATGTCGCCATCGTTCATCAGCCAGATACCATCGGTCAGACCATCTATCATCAAGGCTCCCATATCGGCTGCTGCCTCCAGCTGGAAGTCGCTCTTCTCCTCCTTGCTGTGCTGGTACATCTCGGCAAAGATCACAGGGTTCTTCAAGCCGGCATTCATCATCTCGTGAACCAATGCACGCTGGTCGCCCAGGCGGTTCTGATGATTGCTGACGCAGATAACCACTACCTCTGGATGAGCCTTCAGGCAGGCGATGTATTCCTCGGCTGGAGTACCAAACTGCAGGGTGAGGAACTTGACGTCTGCCTTGATGCTGGCGATGAGCGGCATTGCCATGGCAGGGAAGATAGGGTAGAGCTTGGCACCAGTAGTCTCTGGCTTACTGTTCAGTGTCTCGTAAACGTTGTAATCTACGATGTAGCTCTGACCTGGCACAAACTGCTTAGGCATCTTACCGCCTATATAGATATAATCAGGCGTAGCATCCTTGTTCTCACAAATGGTGCTCTCGCCGTTGATTCGGTTGCTGATGACTACAGGTACGTTGTTGCCGCCGATATTGCCTACAGCCACGGTTTCGCGGCGGGTAGGGCGCAGCCAGTCGAAGCTAGGACAAGCTGCGGCAGGAATCAGAAGATGTCCCTTCTTCTTGCCGATGTAATCCACCAGATGGCGAGCCACCGGAATCTCTGCAGCAGGCTCCTCGCTGAGGCTTACACGGACTGTATCGCCGATACCGTCAGCCAGCAGGGCACCGATACCCACTGCACTCTTGATTCTGCCATCCTCGCCTTCGCCTGCTTCGGTTACGCCGAGGTGGAGTGGGTAATTCATGCCTTCCTTCTCCATTTCTTCTACCAGGAGGCGCATAGAGCGGACCATCACAACGGTATTGGATGACTTGATGCTGATAACTACATCGTGGAAATTCTCCTTCTTGCAGATGCGCAGGAATTCGAGGCAGCTTTCTACGATGCCCTCAGGGGTATCGCCATAGCGGTTGCGGATGCGGTCGGAGAGTGAACCGTGGTTCACGCCGATGCGGATGGCTGTATGGTTCTCCTTGCAGATGTTGAGGAAAGGCACGAAGCGCTCCTCAATCTTCTGGAGTTCGTGAGCATACTCTTCATCAGTGTATTCCTGCTTGATGAACTTGCGGGCAGGATCCACGTAGTTGCCAGGATTTATGCGCACTTTCTCACAATAGAGAGCAGCCACGTCGGCAACGTTAGGATTGAAGTGAACATCGGCAACGAGTGGAGTCTGATAGCCGTCGGCACGGATGCCGGCATTGATGTTCTTCATATTCTCTGCCTCGCGGGAACCCTGTGTGGTGAAGCGCACCAGTTCGCCGCCAGCCTTGATGATTTCCTCTGCCTGACGGACGCAAGCCTCAGTATCATTGGTGTTGGTGGTGGTCATCGACTGGATGCGGATAGGGTTATCGCCACCCAGGTCGATGGCTCCGATATGTGCCACAGAAGAGGCACGGCGGGTATAATTGAATAAATCTACCATAATGTATAAGAATAGAATATGCCCCAAAGGAATGGGGCATATCACATATTAGATTAATTACACTTGAAGTCGTATTTCACCTCAGCCAAATCCTTGTTGGCCTTCTCTATCTTGGCACCGAGACCCGCCTTCCAAGCTTCTACCTTCTGAGCCACTTCCTCATCGGCAAGGGCAATCATCTCGGCAGCGAGGATGGCAGCGTTCTGAGCTGCATTCACACCAACAGTAGCCACAGGAATGCCAGGAGGCATCTGGATGATGCTGAGCATAGCATCAAGACCATCGAGCATACCCTTGATAGGCACACCGATAACTGGCAGTGGGGTAGATGCTGCGATAACACCAGGAAGGGCGGCAGCCATACCGGCAGCGGCGATGATTACCTTCACGCCACGCTCCTTGGCTCCCTTGGCAAATGATTCTACTGCATCCGGTGTGCGGTGTGCAGAGAGGGCATTTACCTCGAAAGGAATCTGGTTGTCGTTCAACCACTTACATGCTTTTTCCATAACAGGCAGATCGCTGGTACTGCCCATGATAATGCTTACTAATGGTTTCATTTCTTACTATATTATGTTATTAATTCTTTTTTCTATGTTCCTTGTACGGCACCGGAATCAGGTGTCCAGGTTGGCGCAGGCTTCAGATGACCAGAATGGCGCAGGCGGCTCCTACGAGGAAGCCCGTAACTACCTGTGAGAGCGAGTGCTGTCGCAGTATCATGCGCGCCGTTCCTACGGCTCCTGCCAGTATCAGCACGAAGCAGAGCCACCACAGCGGGTTGAAAGAGAAGGCGATGGAATAGGATACCAGTCCGCCTGCCACGCCTCCGATAGCGGCTGTATGGGTGCTGATCTTCCACCATATATTGATGAGGGCACATACCATTTGGATGGTGAGTGCCACTACCACGATGATGCTGATGACGCGGGGAGTGTTGCGGTACTCCATCCAGAAGAAGCAGGCGAAGTAGCACACGATGGAGATGATATAGGGCACGAGACGGCGCTCCTTTCTGCCCAGTTCGTGGGATGTCCATCCCTGGCAGAGCCGGTAGAGATGAATGAGCAGCGAGGGTGCCACCACGGTGAGCAGATACACCATGGCAAGCATCACCAGCTTGTACATCATCGGCAACAATGACATGTAGCTGAAGATGAACAGTGCTATCAATCCCACTATCGGCAGATAGAAGGGGGTGAAGATCATGCTCATGATTCGTGCAGTGAATATGATATTCTTCTCTTTCATTTTCTTAATCGTGCTACTGGAATATTGAATTGTTCGCGATACTTCGCTACGGTGCGTCGGGCGATAGGGAATCCTTTTTCCTTCAACGCCTTTGACAATGCTTCATCGCTCAATGGTTTCTTCTTATCTTCGTGCGCTATGATTTCCTGAAGGGCAATCTTGATCTTGCGGGTTGACAGTTCCTCGCCATCCTCGGTGGTATAGCCATCGGTGAAGAAGAACTTGAGGGGGAAGATGCCCCATTTGGTCTGTGCATACTTCACGTTGCTCACTCGCGATATAGTGCTGATATCCAATCCGGTTCTTTCGGCTACATCCTTGAGAATCATCGGTTTCAGGTCGGCTTCGTCTCCATCCAGGAAGAACTGTCGCTGGATGTCGATAATCGCTTTCATGGTTACGATGAGGGTATGCTGCCGCTGCTTGATTGCCTCGATGAATCCTTGTGCCTTGTCCACCTTTCCCTTGGCATAGAACAGGGCTTCTTTCTCGGCTCTGCTCATCTTGTCCTTGTGATTGCGGTATTGCTCTATCATGTCGGTGAAGGATGGAGATATGGTGAGCTCCGGAATGTGACCGCGGTTCAGGCTGAAGCTGATGGAGCCGTCGTCGTTGGTATCTACGATGAAGTCGGGGGTAATCTGCTGGATGTTTCTGCCTTCGGTTTCTCCCATCGAAGCACCCGGTTTCGGGTTCAGTTTCCTGATTTCCCGCTGCAGGGTATCAAGCTGGGTATCATTGAGTTCCAATCCTGCCTTGATCTTGTCCCAGTGCTTCTTGGTAAACTCATCGAAGTAGTCTGTGAATACTTCTTCCATGGTCTTGCGGAGTACGCCTTTCGGCATTCGCTTTACCTGAAGCAGGAGGCATTCCTGAAGGCTTCTTCCGCCTACGCCTGCAGGGTCGAAGCTCTGCAGGACATGGAGCACGTGCTCTATCTCCTTCTCGGTTACATCGATGTTGTGATAGATCATCAGCTCATCGCTGATGCTGTCGAGATCCTTGCGAAGCAGGCCGTCGTCGTCGAGAGATCCGATGAGATATTCCATCACTTCCTTTTCCTTGTCGGTGAGGTTCTGCATATCCATCTGCTCCTTCAGCTTGTCGTAGAAGGATGTGGTGTCTCCATATACCATTTCTTCGTATTCGGCTGTGTCCTGGTTGCCGTATTTGTCGGAGCTGTAATCGGGCATCTGGTCATCCTGTCCGATGCTTTCCAGTGCCTGGTCGAGCTCGTCTTTTCTCTCTTCCTTCTCCGACTGTGCCTCGTAGGCATCATCAGAATCAGTATCACTGTCGCTATTATTGCTATCTGCATCATGTTCCAGCGGAGAATCTCCATCGTAGCTTTCGCTGAGCATATCGTCTGGATTCTCACTCTCCAGTGCAGGATTATCGTCCAGTTCGGCATTGATGCTCTCCTCGAGTTCGGTGAGGGGCATCTCCAGGAGCTTCACCTGCAGCATCTGCTGGGCGGAGAGTTTTTGTAGCTGTTGCAGCTTCTGTGCCTGTGTCTGAATGAGTTTTTGAGCCATATCTTTATTCTTGAGTTGAGCTTTTGCTGTTTATATATCTTTTTTTTTCTGTTCTGCCTGCAGTTTTTTCTGCTTGCAGTATTCTTTTTTCCGTTCTACTTGTAGTATTCCTGCAGGTTGATGGCAAGCTGGTTCAGCTTGTCTGGGTTTCCGTTACCATATCTGTGCCAGATATTCTTGCATGCGCTTATCAGCTTGCTGTCAGGTGCTTGCTGGCGGTTGAGATAAGGGTCGCAGTATTGGTAAACGCCCATCACTTCTGCAATCAGCTTGGGTGATACCTTGATGAGTTTTCCCAGGTTGATGATTTCCGGCGTTTCAGCCACCATGGTAATGGGAGTGAGCTGGAAGTAGAGGTCGAGGATGATGATGAGCTTCACGGGGTTGAGCGATGGCTCTTCAGCGAGAGGTTCCCAATCTTTCTCGAACGACTCCTTTACTTCTACTCCTGCAAAGAAATCCTTGGCATTTCCGCATCCGTTCATAGATCGGAGAATCTTGATGTCGTGGGATAAGAGACGTGGATTATCGGCATATTTATCCCATAGCCGCTTGATGCGAGGCGTGATGCGCTGCAGCTTGAACATCTGTGCGTGCAGATATTCCGGCTGGATGTGCAGTTCCAAGCTCAAATCGACTATACCTTTTGAGTATAAGGGCTTTACTCCCATCGGCTTCTTCTGGTACAGCTGGAGTAGCAGGAGCCAATAATCGTCGTTCCAAAGAGGATGTTTTGCCATATTACCTTGTTATTTATTATCTTTTGCAAAAGTACAACTTTTCGGTGGTAATACAAAATTATTTAGTGTATATTATCATAAAAATGAGGGGATTATGCCTAAAATACCTCTAGAATGCCCATAGGAAGGGGGCGGATTGCATATAAGAACTTGGCGTGTGGCATAAAAAAGTAGTGCGCAACTTCGATTCACTCGAAATTGCGCACCTTTAATGCTATATTCCCAAATTTTTCATAACTCAAAGGAGATTATCGCTTTCACAAGCTTTTCTCCATTGCGGCGCCCGAAGCAGTCATTTACTGCTCACAGGCATCATCTTGTTATCCGATACATGTCTTTTTTTACCTTAAGTTACGCTTAACCTATCGACATTATCCTGTTCTCACTGAATAAACAATCTTTTTTTTCTTACCTTAAAACTAATAACCTAAACTAAACAACTAACAATCTTAAACCTAAAAACCTAATAACCTAAACAAAATTTCTTTTCGTCGTCCTTGAATAAACAATCTTTTTTCTTACCTTATAACTAATAACCTATAAACAACTAACAATCTTAACCTAAAAACCTAATAACCTTTTGTCTTATTGACGATGCAAAGGTACGACGATTTTGCCATTCCACCAAAACTTTTATGGAGAAAATGCGAAAAAAGCCCGAATTTTTGATGTATGTCAACTGTGTGTGTGCGCACACAAGTGTTATGAAGCAGATATTTGACCTATATCAACCATTTTACTTCCTATCGAAGAGAAAGGCTTCTTCGCTCATGAAGACGGCTATGGTCTTGAGGCGGATATAGTCTTCAGAGAGATAGATGAGTCCCTGGTTGCCCCATATCTTTCCTGCTGAGTTGCGGCAGACGTAGTATCGCTGCTCGTCTTTTAGGAAAGTGCCGATGATTTCCATCACGTGGTCATCGGTGGTGCGCAGCTGCTCAAACTCCTCCTGGCGGGAAGTAGGGGTTACGGGACGTTCGTTTTTAGAGATATCCACATAGTTGTCCTTGGCGTGGATAAAGCCTTCTTCTGAAATATCGCCCTCCCAGCATACCGGGTGGCCGTTCTCTATCGCCTTCTGGATATGGAGCATCATTTCATCCAGCGGCAGATTGAGGTAGGAGTCGTGCTGACGGTTGTCGGGAATCTCCAGGGCGAAGTACTCGCGGTAAGGGTGATGGGTGAAACTGGTGAGCGATACATACTCTTCCGGGTAGCATACGCTGTGGGCGAACTCCAGAGGGGTATATTCGGCACCGAGCATGTGAACCTGCTTGGCAGGCATGTAGCCTATCTCCTGATCAAAGAGATTGTCGAGATCATCCTTCAGCTTTCCGAACCCCGACTTCTGTGAGATGGCTGCATCGCAGAGCTGCTCCACCTTCCGACAGAGCGTCTTGTAGTTGATATCCTTCGGATCTTCGTAGCTGTCGTAGGGTTGTGCACCATACTTATCTATATAATGTATGAGCATGGAAGCCATGCCTCGCATGCTGATGGGCTTGCTGCCCTGCGAGAGATAATACTCTATGGCTTTCTCCTGCAGCATCATTCGGGCGATGTAAGCCACAGAGAGGTTCACGGAGTCACCCTTCATGATATGTTCGCTCTCTATGGTAGCGAGCATGGCGTATGCCCAGCTGAGTTCGCTCTCGCCCTGATTCTTGACGGGAGTGGTACTGATGAGCCTTACATGGGCGGGCAGATTGTTCTTGCCCCCATCCTGAGAGGAAGGAGAGGAGGATTTGCCCTGATATCCGCAGCTTACCAGAAGAAGTGCGGCGAGAAGGTGGAGAATGATGCTTCTATTCATATTGTAGTTGTTGTTTATACCTTATTATATATATAAGCAGGATACCATGTATGCAATAAGTTTACCATATCGCTGGCTTTAAACAATAAAAGTTCCGCCCCACACATCTGGATGGAACGAAACTTCTATCATCGTATTTATGCTTTGTTTTCCTTTTTCGCAGCTCGCTTAGGGCTGGAGGCGATGCTCCATACTCCCGCTATGATGAGCGGAAGACTCAATATCTGGCCCATATCCATAGGCAATCCTGCCTCGAAAGCCACCTGAATCTCCTTGGTGTATTCCACGAAGAAACGGAAGGTGAAGATGAGGGTAAGGCAAAGGCCGAAATAAAGTCCGCTTCCCACACTTTTAGGCCCCTTCTTCTTATAGATGAAGAGGATGAGGAGGAAGATGACGAAATAGGCTATCGCCTCGTAGAGCTGGCCGGGATGACGCGGATACTGATCTTCCTTGACGAAGATGAATGCCCAAGGCACATCGGTTACCTTGCCGATGATCTCGGAGTTCATCAGGTTGCCCAGGCGGATGAAGCAGGCGGTGATGCCTGATACGATACCCATGTTGTCGAGTAATGTCCAGCCGCCCACTTTCGTCTTGCGGCAGTAGAGCCAGATGGCGATGAACAGTCCCAGTACGCCTCCGTGGCTAGCCAGACCTTCATATCCCGTGAATTTCCAGCTGCCGTCTGCCATGTGATGCATCGGGATGAACATCTCGACTACGTGATCCCACTGGGTGAGGAAGTATTCCGGCTGGTAGAAGATGCAGTGTCCCAGTCGGGCACCCGCCAGGATGCCGACGAAGAGGTAGATGAAGAGCGGTTCAAACTTATCCTCGCCCAGCTTCTGCTCCTTGTAGAGGCGGTGCATCATCAGATAACCCAGCAGCAAGCCTACCATCCAGCAGGTGGCGTAGTATCTGATGGAGATAGGACCCAGGTGAGCCAAGATGGGATCCGGATCCCATACGATATAGTTAAGCAGATTTGCCATCATAATCGTTATACGTTGAAGCGGAAGTGCATGATGTCGCCATCCTGTACGATGTACTCCTTGCCCTCGATACCGAGCTTACCAGCCTCGCGCACAGCAGCTTCAGAGCCATACTTGATATAGTCATCATACTTGATAACCTCTGCACGGATGAATCCCTTCTCGAAGTCGGTATGGATGACGCCGGCACACTGAGGAGCCTTCCAGCCCTTGTGATAGGTCCATGCCTTTACCTCCATCTCACCGGCGGTGATGAATGTCTCGAGGTTCAGCAGGGCGTATGCCTTCTTGATGAGTCGGTTTACGCCGCTCTCTTCCAGTCCGAGTTCTTCGAGGAACATCAGTTTGTCCTCGTAGGTTTCGAGCGATGCGATGTCTTCCTCTGTCTTGGCAGCGATGACCATGCACTCAGCACCTTCTTCCTTGGCGATTTCCTCTACCTTCTTGCTATACTCGTTGCCGGTCTTGGCAGAAGCTTCATCTACATTGGCTACGTAGAGCACTGGCTTGGTAGTGAGGAGGAAGAGGTCGTGAGCCACCTTCTGCTCTTCCTTGGTTTCGAAAGTAACGCCACGGGCGTTCTTTCCCTGCTCCAGAACAGCCTTGTAAGCCTCCAGAACGGTAACCATCAACTTGGCATCCTTATTGCCGGCAGCAGCAGTCTTCTGCTGCTTGGCGAGCTGAGATTCGATGGTTTCCAGGTCCTTGAGCTGCAACTCTGTATCGATGACGCTCTTATCCTCCAATGGGTCAACCTTGGCGCCACCTTCGCGCACGATGTTGTCATCGTCGAAGCAGCGGATTACGTGGATGATAGCATCGCACTCACGGATATTTCCCAAGAATTTATTACCAAGACCTTCGCCCTTGCTGGCACCCTTGACGAGACCTGCGATATCTACGATTTCGCAAGTAGCTGGGACGATGCGTCCAGGGTGAACAATCTCTGCCAACTTGTTGAGTCGCTCATCTGGTACGGTGATGACGCCCAAGTTTGGTTCGATAGTACAGAAAGGGAAGTTAGCTGCCTGTGCCTTTGCACTAGACAGACAGTTGAACAGTGTAGATTTACCCACGTTTGGGAGACCTACAATACCACATTTTAATGCCATTTTATCTTTAAACGTTTAAATTTCTGGGTGCAAAGTTACACATTATAAATGAAAGATACAAGGAAATCGTGGAAAATTAACTAAAAATCATAGATGAGGGAAAATTGATGTAGAAAAAACAAGTGAAACGCTGAAACGCTTGCGGATGCAGGAAGATATAGGAGAAGACGTTGAGGCATATAGGGAAAGTCATCTAAGGATATAGGAGAAGTACCTGGAAGGAATAACAGAAGTCTTTGAGATATACAATGGAAGTTGCTGGAAGATATGGGAGTAATTGCTGGAAGAATTAATTCTTACGGCCGCACAACAGCTGTTGTGCGCTTGCACATCAGGTGATGTGCGCTTGCATAACAGCCGTTGTGCATGTGTTTTTCTGCTGTTGTACGATAAAAGAGATCATCTTCCCAATGTCGGGAAAATGATCTCTTATTTCTTTTCTCTGTACTTTATCCTTTCCACAAACCGTGGAGATTGCAGTATTCGCGAGCTGTAACATCCTTGGCTTCAGCGCTTGTCATGAAGATGGCTTCCGGCTTTTCGCCCGGTTTCAACTCATGGCGGAGTACATCGGTAGGGGTGAGCAGCTCAATCCACTGGATGTAATGCTCTGGGAGCATCGGATGCTCCACACTTCCTACAGTTACTCGGTAGCCGCCCTCGATAGGTTCTATCACAGGCACGTGCTTCTCCTTGGCGCCATCGCTGGTGTTTTCCTTCATCAGCTTCATCGGCTCGCCACAGCAGCTGAGCACGGCTCCCGGGTTTACTACTTCTACCACGTTGCCGCAAATCTGGCAGCGGTAGATTTCTCTAATCTTCGTCATAATGGTTCCTCCTATTATTTTATGAATGTGTTGCCTGAATATCAGGCTTTTCATTCAGATGATTCCTTTGTGAGGATTTCCTTCGGGTGATTCCCCAAAAGAGTCTTACTCCTCTACAGGGCTGAAATCGTCCTTGCCTACTCCGCAGAGAGGACAAACCCAATCATCAGGGATATCCTCGAAAGCTGTACCTGGAGCGATGCCGCCCTCTGGATCTCCTACTTCTGGATCATAAATCCAACCACAAACGTCACATACATATTTCTTCATAATGTTTCCTTTCTTCTTTTTATATTAATAATCTTGTTCTTGTAGTCGTTATCAGACAAGTACTGCTGTATATCTGGGAATATCCTATTGCTCAGATGTTTTGCTATACTTCTTTCTGACCGACAATGCAAAGATACAAATAGTTTTTCTAACTTCCAAATAAAATTGAATAAATTATAATTTTATTATATCTTTTAAATTCTGATAACATTGTGTTTTTCCCAAATTCCTCGTAAAACTGCTCCCAGTTTTTCTCCAAGCTACCTCTAATCTTTTCCTAATCTTTCCCTGAAACTCCTTTCTTATCCCCATTCCTGGTCTTCCTTATCTCGCTGCAGGCATCTTTTTTATCCTATTATATAGAGTTTTTTGTGTTTTATCGCTTTGCTCTGAAAAAAAAGTTGTATATTTGCACCATCATAACTAACTATAACAATTTTATTATGGGAATAAAAATGAATTTCAAATCACAATTATGTGCCGCAATCCTTACTTTGGGTTGCTCTTGCCTTTCGGCTAATGCCATGGTTGCGAATGATGCTGCCAAGGAAAATAAGGCTCAGCATTATCAGCCATCTGCAGAAAACCTGGAATCACGCAAGCAGTTCCAGGATGATAAGTTCGGTATCTTCCTGCATTGGGGATTGTACAGCATGCTCGCTACCGGCGAATGGACAATGACCAATAAGGACCTGAACTACAAGGAGTATGCCAAGCTGGCTGGCGGTTTCTATCCTTCTAAGTTTGATGCTGCCAAATGGGTGGCTGCCATCAAGGCTTCTGGTGCCAAGTATATCTGCTTCACCACTCGCCACCACGAGGGATTCTCTATGTTCAAGACCAAGTATTCTGATTATAATATAGTAGATGCTACTCCTTTCCGCCGCGACATCGTGAAGGAACTGGCGGATGAGTGCCACAAGCAGGGCATCGCTTTGCACCTTTATTACTCTCATATCGACTGGTATCGCGAGGATGCCGTTTGGGGAAGAACAGGTAGAGGTACCGGCCGCCCTAACCCAAAGGGTAACTGGAAGAGCTACTATCAGTTTATGAACAACCAGCTTACAGAACTTCTTACCAACTACGGTAAGGTGAGATGTATCTGGTTTGACGGATGGTGGGATCAGGATCAGAATCCTAACTTCGATTGGCAGTTGCCAGAGCAGTATGCGCTTATCCATCGCCTGCAGCCAGGCTGCCTGATCGTAAACAACCATCACTCTTCTCCTTTCGAGGGTGAGGATGTTCAGGCTTTCGAGCGTGATCTTCCTGGAGAGAATAAGGCAGGATTGTCGGGTCAGGACATCAGTCGCCTGCCTCTTGAAACCTGCGAGACCATGAACGGCATGTGGGGTTATAAGATTACCGACCAGGATTATAAATCTACCAAGACTTTGGTTCATTACCTGGTGAATGCAGCTGGTAAGAATGCTAACCTGCTGATGAATATCGGCCCTCAGCCAGATGGTGAGCTTCCAGCAGTAGCATTGGAGCGCCTGGCAGAAATGGGAGAGTGGATGAAGACTTACGGTGAAACCATCTATGGTACCCGTGGCGGCATCGTGGCTCCTCACGATTGGGGTGTTACTACCCAGAAGGGCAATCGTCTCTTCGTTCATATCCTGAACCTGAAGGATAAGAGTCTCTTCCTGCCTCTCGGAAACAAGAAGGTGAAGAAGGCTTTCGACTTTGCCAGCAAGAAGCCGGTGAAGATTCAGAAGTGCGAAGGCGGTGTGCTCCTGAATCTCGGTGAGGTTCCTACAGAGATGGATAAGGTTGTGGAAATCGCACTCTAAGATTGTGTGAATATTATATTGGAAAAGTGTCGTAATCTCCTGAAATATTGGAAATTGCGACACTTTTTTGTTTTGTGGAAAAACGCTATCTGCGTTATCGGAAACAATCCTTTCTTATTATCGGAAAAATCTTTTTCGTTATAGAAAAATCCTATCCCAAAAGGTTGGCGATGGTTTGCTTTACTCTTTCTGCAGAAGTAACAGGAGAGTTGCTTTCATCAGCACCCTCGGCACCCATATACACGTTGGTATTGAGCTGCTTCATCTTGCTCGGCACGTTGACTCTTGCCGAGAAGTGATATTCGTGAATACCGGTAGCATCGAAGATGGTGCGGATGTTATCCTCGTTTACGCCACATCCGGCAAGGAGGATGATTCGTCCGGCTGCTGCCTGCTTGAGCTCTGAGAGAAGCGCTACGCCTTCTACTGCCTTAGGCTGCTGACCCGATGTAAGGATACGGTCGCAACCCAGGGAGATGATGTCTTCCAAGGCTTTCTGAGGGTTGGCTGCTCGGTCGAAGGCACGGTGGAAAGTAACGCTCATCGGCTTCAGTTCATTGCCGCCTTTCGCCAGTTCCACGAGTCGGCGGTTCGCCTCCATATCCACTTCTCCATCCTCTGTGAGGCATCCTATCACTACGCCATCCACGCCCAGTTTTCTGCAGAGGCGGATATCCTCCTCCATGCGTTCAATCTCCAGCGGAGTGTAGAGAAAATCGCCACCACGAGGGCGGATGATGACGTGGAGCAAGGTCTTATCCAGCAACTTTCGGGCAACTTTTATCTCGCCATACGATGGGGTGGTACCACCCTCAGGGATGCCTGCACACAGTTCCACACGGTTGGCTCCACCTTCCTGCGCAGCCAGACAGCTCTCTACGCTGTTGGCGCATATTTCAAACTTGAAATCGTCTCTGTTCATAGTTTCTATTTTTCTTTCTATTTAGTTATTTGATTATTACTAATTTTTACTCTTTTTACTTGAATTTTCAATATTTGCTGCAAAGATAACATTTTTTCTTTTGGGGATGGCTATTATTTCGAAAAAAAACATTATTTTTGCAGAAAGTTTGTAACGTAACATCAATATATTAACTGGAATATAATAAATATAATTAAAAAGCTAACTAACAATGAGAAAGTTTTTAGTAATGTTCGCCATTACATTCTTAGCCTCTTGGCAGACAATGTTGGCAGCAAACGGCCACTTCATTACCGATGCAGCTTATCGCACGAAAGTGGAAACGGCCTTCAAACAGAAGGTAAATCTTGTAGGTAAGCAGTTTTATGACCAGAAGATGCTCAAGCAGCAGAAAGCTACAGCCGATGAGCAGGGAGCCTTGCAGTTCCTCTATGCCTATATGCCTGTGGCTGATGTAACCGACTATCCTACCAGCTTCTTCCTGGAGAATGTGCGCACCAGCTTCGAGGCACGCCAGCAGATGGCTTGGGGAAACAAGGTGCCTGAGTTGCTCTTCCGCCACTTCGTGCTCCCTGTACGCATCAACAATGAGAACCTGGATAATTCGCGTATGGTATTTTTCAAGGAATTGAAGGAGCGCGTAAAGGGTATGGGTATGAAGGATGCTATCCTCGAGGTAAACCACTGGTGCCACGAGCTGGTAACCTATCAACCATCCGATGGCCGTACTTCGGCTCCTCTTTCTACCATCCGTTCGGCTTACGGCCGCTGCGGTGAGCAGAGTACCTTTACGGTAGCTGCCCTGAGAGCTATTGGCATTCCTGCCCGCCAGGTTTATACCCCACGCTGGGCACATACCGATGATAACCACGCCTGGGTAGAGGCTTGGGCAGATGGTACCTGGTATTTCCTGGGAGCCTGCGAGCCGGAAGCTGTACTGAACCTGGCTTGGTTTAATGCTCCTGCATCCCGTGCGATGCTGATGCATACTAAGGCGTTCGGTGACTACAATGGTCCTGAGGAGGTAATGCTCCGCACTTCCAACTATACCGAGATCAACCTCATCGACAACTACGGTTCTTCTGCCCGCATCGATTTCGAAATCGTAGATGCAGCAGGCAATCCTGTAGATGGAGCCAAGGTGGACTTCAAAATCTACAACTATGCAGAGTTCTGCACCGTAGTAACCAAATATACAGGTGCTGATGGTGCCACCTTCCTTTCTGCCGGCAAGGGCGATATGATGATCTGGGCATCCAAGAACGGCAAGTATGGCTTTGCCAAGGCTTCTTTCGGCAAGGACAAGAAGGTAGTGGTTCGTATGGATCATCAGGTAACTGTACCTGGCGCAGAGCAGAAGACCATCCTCTTCCGCGATTCCTTCGATATCGTTCCTCCTCCAGAGCATGCCAATATCCCAGAGGTTTCTGCCGAGGCAAGAGCCAAGAACCTGGAGCGCTTTGCCTACGAGGATTCTATCCGTCATGCCTATCTTGCTACCTTCTATAATAAGGAGAGTGCATTGCAGGCTCTGAAGGATAATGGTCTTGCTGCAGGTTCTGAGGAGAATACCCAGAAGATGGTGAAGTATCTGGTAGGTTCAAGCGGTAACCACCGTGTCATCCTCACCTTCCTGAAGAATCACAAGGACCGTATCGACCGTGCCATCAAGCTGCTCGGTACATTGAGTGCCAAGGACTTGAGAGATATGCAGATGGAAATCCTGGAAGATAACTTCAATGCCAAGAGCGATCAGCTTTCTCCTCGCGTGGAAAACGAGATGATCATCACTCCGTTCAAGCAGTTCTTCGAGAAGGAGTTTGCCAAGCAGCAGGTAGCCTTTAAGAACAATCCTAATCTCCTGGTAGAGTGGGTGAAGAAGAATATCCGCATCAATCCAGACCTGAAGGCTCTGCAGATTGCCCAGACACCTATCGGCGTATATCGTTCACGCCTTACAGACGCCCGCTCTCGCAAGGTATTCTTCGTAGATGTAGCCAGAAGCTTGGGCATCGAGGCTCAGGTGGATGAGGTGACCAAGAAGACTCAGTATAAGAATGCCAATGGTGGCGAATGGATTGACGTAGATTTCGACAATGCCGTGCAGAAGGCTTCTGCCATGGGCAAGTTCGTGATGAACTACAAGGATAATGGTGCTGTGGATGATCCTAAGTACTACAGCCACTTCACTATCCACCGCATCAATCCTGATGGTTCTACTTCGCTTCTGGAGTATCCTGAGGAGGGTTGTACCTGGAGCGGTACCTTCAAGAATGGTGTAGATCTGGATGAGGGCGACTATGCCCTGGTATCTGGTACCCGTCTTGCCAACGGTGGTGTGCTCGCAGAGATGCAGCTGTTCCATGTAAAGCAGGGGGCTACTACCCAGGTGGATATGAACCTGCGCAGTTCTGAGACAGAGATTACCGTGAAGGGTAACTTCAATTCAGAATCCAAGTTCATTCTCTTGCCAAGCAATCAGGAAGTTAGCCTTTTGAGCCAGACAGGTCGCGGCTACTTCGTAACAGGTATGATCGGTGTAGGTCAGGAGCCAACCAACCACGCCTTGAAGGACATCGCCAAGGTGGCACAGGTATTCGAGAAGTGGGGTCGCCCTATCGTTATTCTCTTTGAGGCAGAGGCATCTGCCAAGAAGTTCAGAATCTCAGAGTTCCCTGGTTTACCAAAGAACATCATCTTCGGTATCGACAAGGATGGTTCCTGCCGCAAGGAGATGGTGGAGAACATGAAGCTTCAGAACAAGAACCTGCTTCCTATCTTCACGATTTCTGATACCTTCAACAGAGTGGTATTCCTCTCTCAGGGTTATACCATCGGATTGGGTGAGCAGCTGGAATCTGTGATCAAGAGATTATAAAATCTGAGCGTTTCTGTGTCTCACTTCATTTACGCTAGTACTTTTTGCATGAGAGATAGTGCAAACTCTATATAAAAATAAAAGCCCAGAGCATTCCGCTCTGGGCTTTTATTTTGCTGTTATTTCTTTACGGAGATGGTCTTGATTTCTACCTGCATATCCTTATCGGCTGTACGGTTCTTGGTAAGCCACTTCTGGAAATCCTCGTACTTCAACTCTCTAGGCAAACCGGCTACGGCATTATCTATCGCCTTGATGAATGGGTTAGGCGAACTGATTACATAGATATAATTCGTTTCTGCCGCCTTTTCGCAGGTCATGTTATATTCATCTACATCTGCCGGCTGAAAGAGCGGTGCAGCCGTCTTGGAATTGAAAAATACGTATCTCGTGTTGGCATCTACCCTCACCTTGCCATCCTGCGATGACTGATAAGGCAGGAGACAGTAGGCATTCTTGCTGTCATCTATCAGATAAACGGCTACGTATCCCTTGGTAGATGACTGGTAGGAGAGATAGAGATCGTCGCCACTCTTGAAGTTGTCGCTTTCGAATCTGTCTTCTGTACCGTTTCTCAGAATCTTGGCCACGAAACTGTTCTGTGTGGCAACCAGCTCCCGTGCCTTTCCGCTTACCGAGCATTTCACCACCAGCATGCCCTGTTCGTAACTGATTTCGTACTTAGGTTCGCCGATGGTTTCCAGCCATTCACCCTTCACATCGCTGCTGCTCAGCGAGGTGAAATCCGTCTGGGTAGAGCCGTTGGTATTGTTCATCAGGGTAGCGTTATGTTGCGCCACCACGGTGCCGAACTCATCGCCCAGGGCTTGAATCTGTGCTCTGCTCAGAGCCGTCTTCTTGGCTTGCTCCAGCGATACGTTTTCCGGTGCATGGTAGATGTATTCTCCGTGCACTTTCCTGGTGCGCTGGGCATAGCTGGTTGTAGCTACGCCCAGGAACATCAGAATCATCACAAAAATGTAGTGTCTCATCCTTGCTGATTTTTATGTTATTCTTATTTCAGTTTCAGCTCTTTCCAGCCTGCTGCAAGCGAGGTAGAAGGAGTGGCAGTAGGAGTCTGAACCTTGCGGTTGATAACCACTGACTGCTGCTTCACATTCTCAGAGATGTAGCTTTCAAGTTCGCCGAGGCTTACATCACCCTTGGTTTCCTGGAGTTTCTTCAGGAGATAGTAGGTGAAGAGGCCATGACCCTTGGCTGAGTATGGGAATGCAGTTTCATCGCCCGATGCAGCACTGAATACCACCATGTTGCCACGTGGATCTTCCTGCTTAGCCTTCAGCGCTACGCCACGGGCAGAAGCCAGCATACCTTCCTCGCGCTTCGAGCCGCTGAAGCAGGCATCCAGGAACACCACAATCTCCTTTGCCTTGGTAGAACCCAACTCGGCATAGAGCTTGTTCAGAGAGTAGCAACCCTCTGTCTGCGTGCCGTCGGCATCGGTAGGAAGCAGGTAGGCATCCTTCGTAGATTCGTTAGGAATACCATGACCGGCATAGTAGAATACGATGTTGATGTCGCCGTTGAATGCGCTGGCGATATTCTTGATATCGCGCATAGCGCGGAGCATCGTACCGTATGAGGCATCAGCATAGTAACGCACGTTTTCTGCCGGCATGCCCAGTGTCTTCTCGCAGTACTTGGAGAAGGCAAGACCATCGTTCAGAGCCAGTGGTACGCCTGCTACATTGCTGTAGTTCTGGTTGGCGATGACCACGGCAAAGGTCTTGGTGTTGCTGGTTGGATTCTCAGGGATATTCTCATCCACATCCGATGTTCCCAACTTCACGTTCTGCTGCTGTACCATCTGCTTGTTTGCATTCTCGTTGGATGCCAGCATATTGGCGGTGATAGGGTCGAAGTGTACCTCTACGTTGGTGGCGGTATAGTTGAGCGCTGCTGCGTTGTCGTACTGATACTGCTTGCCCGAAGGGGTGATGATGGTAAGCTTGGCGAGTGCCAGGTGATCCTTGTCGATGAAGTACTGTGGATCCTTAAACTGCATACCGTTCCAGTTGGAAGCGAAGATGCGTGCCTCGTTGTTGGCTCTTGGCACCGGTACGATCATCTCGCCGAGATCAGGCGATGTTACCAGGAATACCTCGTGGTCGGCATCGTATGGCTTCAGTTCCAGATGGCGCAGGTTTACTCTCGATTCGTACTTGCTGATGTATTCCTGCTGCGCAAGTCGCTGCATCTCGGCAATCTTGGCATCTCGGTTCTTCTCGGTCATACGGGCGCGATACTCATCCAGTGTCTCGTAGCTGTCCTTCTTCTGCCATTTGTCGATGCGGTTTTCGATGAATGGAATGGCAAAGGCAGAGTAAGCTGGGATTCCCTTCTCCTCTGCAGCACTCTGGTCGTTGCTTAGTGTCTGTGTCTGAGGTGCAGCGGCAGCGATGGTTGGCTTTACCTCGCCATTGAACTCGATGAGCTGAGGAATCACGTTCGACTCGATCTTACCGCCTCCGAGCGAAGCCAGCTTGTTGTTGATGATATTGAAGTTTTCCTTATCACCTACACACTTGTATGCGATAGCGAGTGCCTGGGTGTATTTCAGCGAAAGTGGGTCGCTGATGATGATGTTCTTGATGTGACCTATCGAATAGGTGAAGTAATCCTTATATACGCTTTCCAGATCCTTGATGTGAGGATCGTTTTCCTTGAGTTCCAAAGCCTGGTTATAGTTTTGCACACCTATGTTATAGTTGTTGATAGCCAGGTGTTTCAATACATCAAGAGCCTTAGGATGAGCTACTTGCAGTTTCTTGTAGATATCGAGCGCCTGCTCGAAATGATGACCTTCCTCGTAGAGTTTTCCCTGGATGTTGAGAAGGGTCTCATCGTCTGGGCGGAGGGCAAGACCCTTGCCTACGAACTTCTGGAGATTGGCATTATCCTTGTGGTCGATACACAGATTTACTGCCGACGAAATGATGTCATAGTCGGTAGGATAGTTATCAGATGCCTGTTCGAGAGTGATGACGGCAAGCTGATATTTATTGGATTGTGCGCAAGCCTTGATGAGGTTGACGAATACCGATTTACGGTACTTCTCGTCACCCGAACGGAGATATGCTTGCAGGTATGGAATAGCTTCCTCATACTGGCGGCGGTTTACCAGATTGGCTGCCGCAAAGTAAGAGAGCTGTGAATAGGCATTTTGAGAGGTGTAACCACCATCGGCAAAGTCGGATAAGCCGACCACATCCACGTAGGCGCGTGCAAACTTGATGGCGTTTCCTGTGCTCTGGTTGTTACTGTTATAGGCAGCGGCATTAGGCAGGAAAGCAATGATATTCTTCATGTTGGCCATCGCCTGTGAATATTCGGCACTCGTCTTCTCAGAGTGGGTAATGATGGCGTAAGTTGCCGTATAGCAACGATATAGCGCGTCGTACATCTGTGATTTGTCCTCGTCCTTATTGGCGAGCTGAACAAACTCTCTGTAGGCGTCGTTAGAGTCAGTTATCGTCTGGGCAGCCAGTTTGCTGCCCGACGATAAGAGTAAAATAGATATTGCAATAAATACTTTCTTCATTATAGAATCCATCAATATTAGAATACATCAATAAAGGTGAACTTCACGCCGATTCGGCGGTATTCTCCACCCTTGTTCTCAGATACTTCGATATAAGTATCATAAGAGGTCTTCATCTTCTGGAGTGCTGGGATATTCTTCTCGATATAATCCTTCACACCCATGGCACGCAAGTAAGCCAGCTGATCGTTCTCGCCGATACCGGTAGATTTGGTTACGGTGATATTGCTCAGTTCGCCGTTCTTGTGTACTGGTTCCTGCTCGAAGTCGCCATAGCAGCCATCGTATGCCACGGTGCGGCTGAATGGCAAGGCATCAGCCATACCGGTAATCTGGATCTTCACCTGCTTGCCCTCTGCGGTATACTTGGCGAAATCTTCCTCCAAAGCCTTCTTCACGATGGCGAGCATTGCCTGAGCGGCATTGGATTCTTCTACCTTGAAGCGACCTGGTGCAAAGTCATCCTTGGCAGAGTACTCCTCATCTACGGTATAAGATACATCTACATCATAGTTGAAGATGTTCTTACCTGATGCATCGGTGGCGTTAGCTACCTTGGTGTGTACATCAATCTTGGTATGATCAGAGATGATGTTCTGCTCCTGGGCATTCTTCATGATCTTGTTCTTGATTTCCTCAAGCTTCAACTCTTCCATCTTGGCACCCTGAAGCTGCTCGAATGGTACGAAGTTGTCGTCTGACTCCAAGAATGCCAATGACTTACGCTCGGTGTTGTCGAACACATATTTCTTGCCGGTCTTCTTGTTGATAACCTCGGTATATACAAGCTCGAACTCATCCTTGTCGTTCAATCCATACTGGGTATTGGTGAATTCCAGGCTTCCTGCATCCATGCCTTCCAATTCGCTTACAGGTACTGTCAAGTAGATGCTTGGCATGTTGTTGAATTCCAGGGTCAACATATTCATATCTGAGTTATAGTTACCGAGCTTTACGTCGGATGTGGTGAGGAGATTATCTGCCATGTTGGTAGCAATCTGTGACTCAAAGAGGCGCATCTGCTTCAATCTTGATTCCTCGTTCACACGGGCATTGTAGTCATCAAGGCTCTCGCCTTCCATACGCTTCATCCACTCATCCATGCGGCTGTTCAACTCATTCTTCAGCTTCTCCTGACGGTTAGGACTCAGGAATCCTACCGGGGTAAAGACGATTCCGCTGGTATAGTTGTGTACCAGGTAGATATCATTCTTCACGTTCTTTGAGAAGTTGATGTACTTGATTCCGCCTTCCTTAGCATCCACGTACTGGCGGTCGTCCTCATTGAGCAGGTTGATGAAAGCCACACGCTGGTCACCTGTTACGATAGCCAGATACTTGTTTTCTGGGTGGAAGAAGCATCTTTCAGCGATACCCATGGCATCGAAGTGCTTGCTCACGGTGAAAGTCTTGGTATCATATACATCGCAGGTTCCGTCTGCTGTGAGAACTGCCATCTGCTTGCTGTTGCTTGAGAAGGCTACGTCCTTGAAATCTGCCTTGAGCGGAAGGGTAGTGCGCACGGTTTCATTCTCCAGGTTGATGACCTGAAGCTTATCCTTGGTGCTGGCGATGAGGAAGAATCCGTTAGGGCTTGCATCGAGGCGAGTAGCTGGTTCGTTGATGGCGAAACTCTTCACCTCGCGGGTCTTGCGGGTTTCAAAGATGTGGATTTTGGAATCCGATCCCATCACGTAGAGGAACTTGGCGTTTGGTGAATAGCAGATAGCCAGTGGCTTAAACAGCTTGTTGGTCGTAATCTTGCCCAATTGCTGATCCTTGGTTATCAAACTAAATACATCTATGGTATTCTTGTCTTTTTTGCTGTCGATGAAGGCATACGAACTGCCGCTTGGGTTGATGGTAAGTGCATTGATGCGATTACCGGTGTACATCAGGTAGTTACGCATGTTATAGATTTCCTTGCCATTGTAGTAGTAGTAGCCACTATAGTAGTTGGCAAGTCCATCTGGTACCTTATCGAATTTTACCTTGATTTCGTGCAGCTGCTTTTTCTCAGCCTCCTGTGCAGAGAGGCTGAGTGCAGTGCATCCTAAGAGGCAAACAATTGCCAATGTAGTCTTTTTCATACGATATTTTTAAGTTTTACTTTGTTCCCAATACGTTATCAAGCTTCTTGTGCAGCTCCGCACTCTCGTTTTCGAGGCTCTGGCGGATGGCATTCTTGGCTGCAGCCTTAGCCATTGCTCCGTTGTATGCGATGCGTACGAGTACTTCCTTGTTCTTGTTCTTCAAGGTACGGTAGCACTCCATGACTGTGATGGTTCTGCCGATGCTCTGTACGATGAGGCTCTTGCTGGCCATGATACTCTTGGTAACGGTAACTGCTTCTTCCATGGCAAGCTGCTGGGTAGCTACAGAGTTGTCGATAAGACCTGAAACTTCTGTCTGAATCTGAGCTGCAAGGTTCTGCTTGGCCAGTTCCATGGCTTGCATCTTGGCGCCGTCATAGTTCTCACCGATACTCATGGCTTCACCCATGATGTACATTGGGTACATGGCTTCGTCATACTGATACTGCATAGCGTATGACTTATCCAACTGCTTTTCCAGTGGGAGTGCACCAGGAGCTGTCTGCCAGCCTTCTTTCTGAAGCTTCTTGGCTTCTTTCTTAGCAGCCTTTGATGCTTTCTCGTTGAGTTCAGACTTAGATGCCTTGAGCATCTCCAAGCGTTCTTTTCTTAAGTCCTTAGCATTCTGTGCCTGGGCAAATGAACTGATAGGTGCTGCCGTCAGGCAAAGCAAACCTACAAGAAAAAATAGATGTTTCATAAGCTTTGTTTTTTTTATATTATCATTATTCTTTTTCTTTGCAAAGGTAGGGAAAAAAGCCAATAGTCTGTTGGTTCATTTTGGTTCAATTCTCCTTGCCTTACCTATACTTGATAGATTTCTGCTACAAATATACGAAAAAATAATAAAAGAATCTCATAAATCTATAAAAAAAGCCGCAAATGGCTCGTTTTTTACCATTTGCAGCTATTTTTTGTTTATTTGAACGCTAGGAAAGGCTTCTTCTTGTTGTTCTTTGAAGTCTTTCTTGTTGCTCTTTGAAGTCTTTCTTCTTTCTTTTTAAGTCTTTTCCTAAAGAGTTGATGCTCTTTTTAATGCGCTTCCAGCCAGTTCTTTCCCCAGCCGGCATCCGCAATCAGAGGAACCTTGAGCTTATAGGCATTCTCCATTTCCTCTATTACGATTTTTTCTACCTTCTCTTTTTCCTCTGGATAAACAGAGAAGTTGAGTTCATCGTGTACCTGGATGATCATCTTACTCTTGAGGCCCTCTGCCTTGAATCGGTTGAAGATCTTCACCATGGCAACCTTGATGATGTCGGCTTCTGATCCCTGGATAGGGGCATTGATGGCATTGCGCTCTGCGAAGCCTCTTACTGTGCCGTTCTTGCTGTTGATATCTGGCAGGTAGCGACGACGGTGGAAGAGGGTTTCGGCATAGCCTTTCTCCCTTGCTATCTCTTTCGACTTCTCCATATAGGCATGTACGCCAGGGAAGGTGTGGAAGTAATCTTCTATGATTTGCTTCGCCTCTCGGTTCTCGATGTTCATGCGCTGAGCAAGGCCGAAGGTGGTAATGCCGTAGATGATACCGAAGTTGGCCGTCTTTGCTTTCTTGCGCTGGGCATCGGTTACGTCCTTGATGTCTTCATGCCAGATCTTGGCTGCAGTAGCTGCGTGGATGTCTGATCCTTCCAGGAATGCCTCTACCATATTAGGATCTTCGCTCAGGTGTGCCATGATGCGGAGTTCTATCTGGGAGTAATCTGCAGAAAAGAACAGACATCCCGGCTCTGGGATAAAGCATCTTCTTATCTCCTTTCCGTCATCATCGCGCACAGGGATATTCTGCAGGTTTGGATCGCTGGATGACAGGCGACCCGTAGCGGTGATGGTTTGGTTGAAAGAAGCATGAATATGACCTGTACGAGGATTGATGAGCTTAGGGAGGGCATCTACGTAGGTTCCCAACAGTTTCTTTAATCCTCTGTAGTTCAGAATCTCATCGATGATTGGACTCTTGCTGCGCAATTGCTGCAATACTTCCTCGCTCGTTACGTACTGTCCGGTCTTTGTCTTCTTTGGCTTTTCCACAATCTTCATCTTGCCGAAGAGAATCTCGCCTACCTGACGTGGAGAACCGATATTGAATGACTCGCCTGCCAACTCATAGATATGATGTTCTATCTCATTGAGTCGGTTGGTTAAATTATTAGACGTTTCCTTCAATGTATCTGTGTCGATACATACGCCATTCATCTCCATGTGGGCAAGAACAGGCACCAGCGGCATCTCCACATTCCAGAATAAATCCTCGCACTCTATCTCCTTGAGCTTTGGTTCGAGTACATTCTTCAGACGCAGGGTGATGTCGGCATCTTCTGCTGCATACTCGTAAACTTCTGCCGGAGACAGGTCGCGCATCGATTTCTGGTTCTTTCCCTTAGGACCTATCAACTCTTCTATGTGAACCGTCTGGTATTTGAGATATACCTCGGCGAGGTAATCCATATTGTGATAAAGCTCCGGCTGGATGAGATAATGAGCAATCATCGTATCGAACATCTTTCCCTGTATCTCCACTCCGTAATTCATCAGCACTTCGTAATCGTACTTGATGTTTTGTCCTACTTTCAGGATTTCCGGATTTTCGTAGAGCGGTTTGAAGATGTTTACGAATTTTAAGGCTTCTTCACGTTTCGCTGGAATTGCTACGTAGAAAGCCTCTTTCTCCTTTACTGCAAAGCTCAATCCCACCAATTCTGCATCTATTGCAGAGGTGGAAGTGGTCTCGGTATCTAAACTGAGAATTGGTGATGTAATCAAATAGTCATAAAGTTTCTGTGCATCTTCTTCTGTTTCAATGAGTTTGTATGTATGAGCAACCGTTTTAATGGTCTCAAAACTTGTGTTTTCTTTCTCTTCTTGCCCATCGTCTTGCTGTGCGCCAAAGAGATCGAGCTCTCCTGTAGCCTTTGTTTGCACTTTTTGAGGTTTTTTAAGAACACGCTTGGCGAACGACTTAAACTCAAGATCGGTGAAGATTTCATCCAGCTTGGCATTGTCTGGTTCTTCCAGTTTTAAATCTTCCATCTTGAGCTCTACCGGTACATCGGTTCTGATGGTTGCCAGGAACTTTGAAATCTTGATGTCCTCTATAGCACCCTCCACTTTCTCGCGGAGCTTGCCTTTCACCTCGGCGCTATTTTCTATCAATCCCTCTACGCTTCCAAATTGGTTGATGAGTTTGATGGCTGTCTTCTCTCCAACACCTGGGCATCCAGGGAAGTTGTCGGCAGAGTCACCCATCAATGCCAAAAGATCGATAACCTGGAGTGGGGAAGAGATGCTGTATTTCTCTTCAATCTCGGCAACGCCCAACTTCTCGTAACCACCGCCATGTCGGGGGCGGAACATGAATACGTTGTCTCTTACCAGCTGGGCATAATCCTTATCTGGTGTGAGCATATAGGTTTCTATACCCATCTCGCCTGACTTCAAGGCAACGGTACCAATGATATCATCCGCCTCGAAACCATCCACCTGAAGAATAGGAATATGATAAGCCTCCAGGATATTCTTGATGATAGGTACCGAGAGCTTGATGTCTTCCGGTGTCTCTTCTCGCTGTGCCTTATACGCAGGAAAAGCCTCGTGGCGGAAGGTTTTGCCATGGTCGAAAGCCACCGCAATATGGGTTGGCTTCTCCTTGGTGAGTATCTCGTTGAGGGTATTGCAGAAGCCCATTACACACGAAGTATTAAGTCCCTTCGAATTGATTCGAGGGGCTTTCATAAAGGCATAATACGACCTATAAATGAGCGCATATGCGTCTAAAAGGAACAATTTATCCATAATATTCATTTTTATGGTGTAAAATTACTAAAAAAATGCGATATTTCAAGAATAAATGCGTAATTTTGTATCAAATTTTAGAATTAATGGACTATTTATCACTTATTAAGCAGCCTATTGAGGCAGAATTGGCAGATTTTGTTGATTTGTTCAACAAATCTTTGATGCATAGCGATGGCCTTCTTTCCCAGGTGCTCGACCATATCCGTCAGCGCGCTGGTAAACGAATGCGCCCTATGCTCATCCTGTTGATGGCGCGAAATTTCGGCAAGGTTTCAGAGGTTACCCAGCATTCGGCAGTCGGTTTGGAGTTGCTCCATACCGCCTCTCTTGTGCATGATGATGTGGTAGATGAAAGCGGCGAGCGTCGTGGTCAGGCAAGTGTGAATGCTACTTATAACAATAAGGTAGCCGTGCTTGTTGGTGACTATATTCTTTCTACCGCTTTGCTTAATGTTTCCTATTCACACTCCGAGGAAATCGTACGCAATCTGGCCGAATTGGGTCGTATCTTGTCGAATGGTGAGATACTTCAGCTCAACAGTATTAGTAATGATGAAATCTCAGAAGAGATATATTATCAGGTAATCAAACAGAAAACAGCTGCTCTCTTTGAGGCTTGTGCTGGTATTGGTGCAATGTCAACCCATGCTTCTGCCATAGAGATAGAAGAGGCGAAGCGATTCGGTCAGAATCTGGGTATTATCTTCCAGATTCGTGATGACATCTTTGATTATTACGACTCCAAGGAGATAGGTAAACCTACCGGAAATGATATGACCGAGGGTAAGCTTACGCTTCCAGTAATCTATGCCTTGAAATCTACTGGTGATGAGGAGATGCTGAAGCTTGCACGAAAGGTGAAGGCTCGTACGGTATCGCGAGAGGAGATTGCTCAGCTTGTTGCGTTTACCAAGGAAAACGGCGGTATTGAATACGCTGATAAGCGTATGTGGGATTTCCATGCCGAGGCGATGACTTTCCTTGATACCTATGTGGAGGATAAGAGCATCTATAATGCGCTGAAGGCTTATTTGGATTTTGTGATTGAACGAAAGGCGTAATGCCGTTTTATTATGCAATTTTGATTTTAAAATACTTTATATACATTATAGATAAGGGCTGGTTCTCTCGTTGAGAATCAGCCCTTTATCTTTTTATCTATCTACTTTGTCAAGATTTGATTTACACTATCGCCTTTTAGAAGTACTTGATTTCCTTTCCTACAAGCTCGCTCAAGAGAAGGTTGGTAAGACGTGAGGTTCCAAGGCGCAACCACTCGTTGGTAAGCCACTTTTCACCCAAAACTTCTTTCACGATGGTGTAGTAAACCACTGCGTCGTGAACGGTGTTGATGCCGCCAGCTGGCTTGAAACCAATCTGGATGCCAGTCTTCTCATAATATGCTTTGATTGCCTGGCACATCACGTAAGCTGCCTCAGGGGTAGCTGAAATCTTCTCCTTACCTGTAGAAGTCTTGATGTAATCAGAACCAGAATACATGGCAAGAATAGAAGCCTTCATAATATTGCTGCAGTTTTTCAAATCGCCTGTTTCCAGGATGCACTTCATCTTGTGCTCACCGCAGGTTGCCTTCAGTTCCTGAATGTCATCGCAGAGACCTTCGTAATCCTCGCTGAAGAATTTGCCGACTGGCATAACGATATCTACCTCTGTAGCGCCATCCTTGATAGCCATAGCTGTCTCGGCAATCTTTACCTCTATGAATGTCTGAGATGAAGGGAAATTGCCGCTTACTACTGCGATTTCTACGCCATCTACCTCCAAACTCTGACTGATAAGTCCAGCGAAGTTAGGGTAGGTGCATACGGTTGCTACGTGAGGAAGTTCAGGATAATCCTTGGCAAATTGATTTACTTTCTCAATCATTGCCAGGATGCTTTCTTCTGTATCTTCTGTATGAAGAGAAGTCAATTCGATGCTGCCAAAGAGGAATTTCTTCACCTCCATGGTTTCGTTTTCTGCTACCTTCTCGTCAAGAATCTTCTTTACTTCTGCTGCTACTTCCTCGTCGTTGAGGTCGCAGTTGTACTGTTTCAAGACAGATAAATACTTATCGTCTGACTCGCTGTATTGTCCCTGCTGCTGTGCAAGAACCTGTTCTTTAATGCTGCTCATACTTAATGTTACTTTTTTAATTATTAAAGTTGAGTTATCTATATTATTCTTTAAATTTCGGTTTTATTCCTTCGATTTCTGGGGTGCTTCTTCCTTCAATTTCGGGTTGTTTACTCCTTCAATTTTGAATCATTATGATCCTTCAATTTTGGGTTATTCTTATGTCTTTCCGAATCTCTTTGGGTCTTTTTGTCGATGCTTTTCTGAAGTTCTTCTGTAAGATCTATCCCCGTCTGGTTGGCAAGACAGATGAGAACCCAGAGAACGTCAGCCATTTCCTCTCCTAGGTTAGGCTTTTCGCCCTTCTTGAAGCTCTGGTCGCCGTATGTTCGGGCGATGACACGAGCCAGTTCTCCTACTTCTTCCGTAAGACAAGCCATATTGGTAAGTTCGCTGAAATAGCGAACGCCATATTCCTTAATCCACTTATCTACTGCTTCCTGTGCTTCTTTTATTGTCATATTCTTATTCCTTATTATGGGTATCCATCATGATGGTAACAGGACCATCATTCAGTAATTCTACCTTCATGTCGGCACCAAATTCGCCTGTTCCTACAGGCTTTCCGAGTGCATCGGACAGTTTTTTGCAGAACTCTTCATAGAGTGGGACACTGATTTCGTGCTTGGCTGCTCTGAGCCAGCTAGGGCGATTGCCCTTCTTGTAGCTGGCGAATAGGGTAAACTGGCTAATCACCAGAACCTCGCCGTTTACATCCATGATAGAGCGGTTCATTACGTGATTTTCGTCGTCGAAAACACGAAGGCCTATGACCTTTCTAACCAACCAATCTACGTCTTCAGATGTGTCGCTTTCCTCAATGCCAAGAAGGATAAGATAGCCTTGTTTGATGGCTGATTTTACTTCTCCTTCGATTGTAACAGAGGCATGGCCGACACGTTGTATTACTATTCTCATATTACTACTTTGAACTTTGAATGTTGAACATTGAACTTTATGAATAGCATTTTGTGGAATCCTGGGTTCTGTTCAATCTTTATTATTATTATTTAGTTTCAACTGCAAATATACGACTTTTATTTCATATTCTCGCTCTTTTCTGTGAAATATTTCGCAAGAATCTCGGCTTTATGAGGTCCTAATACCTCTGAAAGCTGTTCCTGTGATGCTTCTTTTATCTTTTTCACGCTCTTAAACTTGCTCAGGAGCGCTTCTTTTGCCTTAGGACCGATGCCTTTGATGTCGTCTAACTCAGAATGGAGAGCGTGCTTGCTTCGCTTGTCGCGATGGAAGGTGATGGCATATCTATGTACCTCGTCCTGTATCTGCGTCAATACCTTGAAAAGCTCGCTTTCCGGTGGTAGAGCGATGGTTTGTGGCGGGAAGCCGTAGAGGAGTTCGTTGGTGCGATGGCGGTCGTCCTTGGCAAGACCTGCGATAGGGATTTCCAGGTGCAGTTCGTCTTCTATCACCTCTCTTACCACCTCCATCTGCCCCTTGCCACCATCGGTGATGATGAGGTCTGGCAGGGGAGTTTCTTCCTCTATCATGCGACTGTAGCGGCGTCTTACCACCTCCTGCATCGATGCATAGTCATCTGGTCCTTCCACCGTCTTGATGTTGTATTTACGGTAGTCTTTTCGGGATGGTTTCATACCTTTATATACGATACATCCAGCCACGGCATCTGTGCCCGATATATTGGAATTATCGAAGCATTCTATCTGATAAGGCATCTTTGGAAGCTTCAGTTTCGATTGCAATTCCTTCATCAATCGGGTTTGCTTCTGTTCAGGATTGAGCTTTTCTGCCTGCTTCAAGCGGTCGAATTTATATTGCTTGCAGTTCATTTCCGACAGCTCCAGAAGGTGCTTCTTGTCGCCCCTCTGAGGCACGAAGAAGGCGGCGTCTTTCAGTTTCCATTCCATCTCGAAAGGCACGATAATCTCCTTCGAAGTGGAGTGGAAACGCTCCCTGATTTCCGGTATGGCGGTAATCAGAAGTTCCTCGTCGCTTTCCTCCAACTTGCGCTTGTACTCGTAGGTAAAGCTCTGGTTGATGGTGCCGTTTTTCACGTGAATATAGTTGATGAAGGCGTTCTTGTTGGCGTCATCATTCACGATGGTGAAGACATCCACATCGGTAATCGTATGGCTTACCACCTCGCTTTTTGCCTCAAATTCGTCCAGTAATTGATACTTTTTCTTGTATTCTTCGGCTATTTCAAAGCGTAGAAGCTCGGCATTTTTCATCATCAGATCATAGAGATATTTGCTCACTTCGCGGGTATTTCCCTTCAGGATTTCACGCGCCTGGCGCATGTTTTCCTGATATTCCTCGTAGCTCTGCTTGCTGATGCAGGGTGCTCCGCAGTTATGAATATGATACTCTAGGCAGGGCTTATATTTGCCTTCCGCCACGCCTTCTTTGGTGATAGGAAACCTGCAAGTACGGGGTTTATATAGCTTCTTGATGACCTCCAGAACGGCATACATACTGCCCACATGAGGGTAAGGGCCGAAGAAAGTTCCCACCTTTTTATTGATATGGCGCGTCTTGAAAATGCGGGGAAAATACTCGTTGGTAACGCATATAGAGGGGTAGGTCTTGCCGTCTTTCAGCAAAACATTATACCTTGGATTATACTTTTTAATAAGGCTGTTTTCCAGCAAAAGTGCATCTTCTTCGGTGTTTACGACGGTGTATGAGATGTCGAAAATCTTAGAAACAAGTACCTTTGTCTTGTATCTATCTACCTCTTTATGGAAGTAGGAAGATACTCTTCTCTTCAGATTTTTCGCCTTTCCTACATATATAATCGTGTGATTCTCGTCGTAATATTGATAGCTTCCCGGTTTCTCCGGCATGCTTAAAACGATGCTTTTTAACCGAGCTAATCTTTCCTCATTTTCTTGTTTCGTCATACCTTTATGGGGTTAAAATAGGGTAAAAGAGCGTTGCTGTTTCACGTGAAACGGCAACGCCCGTATGCTTTATAGCTGCAGAATTATATGCATTAATCAAGCATTTTTCATGCTTTACAACTGCAATAACGTAGATACTTCTACATCCTCATCGAAGTTCTTTCTGCCTTCGAAATTCTCGTTTACGAGCTCGATGATAAAGTTAGCATACACCTTCTTCGGGTGGAATTTCTTCACCAGATTGCAGGCTGCCTTCATGGTTCCGCCGGTAGCGAGAAGGTCGTCGTGAAGGAGGATTATGTCGTTCTCGTTGATGGCATCTTCGTGGATTTCGATGGTGTCCATACCGTATTCTTTCGCATAGCTTTCCTGCACGGTTTTGCATGGAAGCTTACCTGGCTTTCGGCACAAAACTACGCCTGCGCCGAGACGGATTGCAAGGGCAGAAGACATCACGAAACCACGTGATTCGATGCCTACAATCTTGGTAATACCTTTGTCTTTGTAGATCTCGTACATCTCATCGCAGATCTCTTTAAGAGACTCTGGATTCTTAAACAGGGTACTAACATCGCGGAAGTTTACACCCTTGATTGGCCAATCTGGAATGCAACGCAGATTGTCTAATAATAGCTGATTGTTCATTGTCTTTTATACTATAAATTAATACTATATTTTTTATTGTTTCTTCGAGTTTTGGCAGCTTTTACCGGCTGTGTTCCACGGAAACACTGAAGTTTTGCTTTAACCACAATTTACTTGATGCAAAAGGCTCTAAGCTCTTTGGTATCAAATGCTTTATGCAAGAGTGGTTTCACGTGAAACATTGCTGAGAATCCCTTGTTTTGCAGGTTTTTCTTGCTGAAACCGCCAATTCTGCTGCTTGTCTTCCTGGTAAGACGGGCAATGCATCTTTGCTTATCTTCCCAGTAGGACGAGCAGTACATTGATGTCGCTTGGAGATACACCTGGAATTCGGCTTGCCTGAGCCAACGTGTCAGGGTCGATGCGCTCGAGCTTTTGTCGTCCTTCTGTTGAGATTTCGAGAATCTCAGAGTAGTTGAAGCGTCCCTTGATTCTGATGTTCTCCAGACGGTGCATCTTGTCGGCGATGAGTCGCTCGCGCTCGATGTATCCTTTGTACTTCATCTTGATTTCTGCCGCCTCGGCAATCTCTTCTTTCCGGTTGTCTGGTGCTTCCATCGCTGCCTTCAGGTCGGGGATGATTTCCGACAGGTTCTGAAGGTTGAGATGCGGACGAGCCACGAGGTCGATGAGCTTGCAGCCGGCGCGGAGTGGAGTAGTGCCGAGTGCTTCGAGCTTCGGATTGATCTCGTCTTTCTTGATAGGATAGTTGGCACAGAAGTCGATGATTCTTTCGATGGCATTTTTCTTCTCCATCCACCAGTCGTAACGGTCGCGCTTGGCGATGCCGAGCTCGTATGCTTTTTCCGTGAGTCGGGCATCGGCGTCGTCCTGACGAAGCAGGATGCGGTACTCGGCTCTTGAGGTGAACATGCGGTATGGTTCATCTACACCCTTTGTGGTGAGGTCATCGATGAGTACGCCGATGTAACTCTCGTCTCGCTTCATCTCGAACGTCTTGTTGCCCACGCAATGAAGTGCAGCGTTGATTCCGGCAACCGTGCCCTGACCTCCTGCTTCTTCGTAACCGGTGGTTCCGTTTACCTGTCCGGCAAAGAAAAGTCCCTTGATGATTTTCGACTCCAGCGAATGCTTCAGCTGGGTTGGGTCGAAGTAATCGTACTCGATAGCGTAACCTGGTCGGTAGATCTTCGCATCTCTCAATGCCGGGATTTCGTGGAGTGCATCCAGCTGGATATCCATCGGCATGCTGGATGAGAATCCGTTCAGGTACATTTCATTGGTGTCTTCACCTTCTGGTTCCAGGAAGAGCGGGTGCTGTTCCTTGTCGGGGAAGGTGACAAGCTTGGTTTCGATGCTTGGACAGTAACGGGGACCTGTGCTTTGGATTTGGCCATTATATAAAGGTGAGTCATCCAGTCCGCTTTTCAGAATTTCGTGTACCTTGCTGTTCGTATAGCATGTCCAGCAAGGAAGCTGTTTCAGAACTCTGTGGTTGCCCATGTACGAGAACTGATGGAAATCGATGTCGCCCGGTTGCTCCTCCATGTCTTCGAAGTGAACGCTTCGCTTGTCGATGCGGACAGGAGTTCCTGTTTTCATTCTTGCCGATGTGATTCCCCATCGGGTGATGCTTTCCGTGAAATGATGAACGGCAGGTTCTGCACATCTTCCACCTTCCACCATCTTTCTTCCCACGTGCATCAGTCCGTTGAGGAAAGTGCCGGCAGTAATGATGATGCTCTTGGCATAGAATTCTGCACCCCAGATGGTGCGCACGCCGATTGCCTCTCCGTTTGCTACGAGAAGCTCGTCGGCCTGGTCTTGCCAGATGTCGAGATGGTCGGTATGGTCGAGAATGGTTCTCCATTCCCAGATGAACTTGCCACGGTCGCATTGAGCACGAGGACTCCATACGGCAGGTCCCTTTCCTATATTAAGCATACGGAACTGGATAGCCGTCTTGTCGGTGACGATACCCATCTGTCCGCCCAGTGCATCAATCTCTCGCACAATCTGTCCCTTGGCAATACCGCCTATGGCAGGATTGCAACTCATCTGACCAATCTTGTTCATGTCCATCGTTATCAAGCAGGTGTTGGCACCCATGTTTGCCGAGGCAGCTGCTGCCTCGCATCCGGCGTGCCCTCCACCGATAACGAGTACGTCATAATTGAAGTTCATAATCTCTGTTTCTAATCTATATTTTATCTAATTTTCGGCAAAAGTAAGAAATTTAATTGAAATTTTAGCAAAAATACTTTGATAAATCATTAAAATATAGTAATTTTGCAGCAGACTTGCGAAAATATACCTATAAATGAGGATTGCAGAATGCCTTGAAAGTGGTATTGCAAGTACGAGATGAAGGAAATAATAAATTAGTTTCAAACAGTTAAATAATTAAAATTCAATCATTTATGTGGTTAATCAATTCATCTATTGGTAGAAAGGTAGTGATGTCAGTAACTGGTATCGCACTTATTCTATTCTTGACATTCCACGGTTGCATGAATGTGGTTGCGCTTTTCTCTGGAGAAGCTTACAACACAATCTGCGAGTTGTTGGGTGCTAACTGGTACGCCGTAGTTGCAACATTAGGTTTGGCAGCTTTGGCAGTTTGTCACATCGTTTACGCTTTCATCCTGACAGCACAGAACCGTCGTGCTCGCGGTAACCAGCGTTACGAGGTAACAGCAAAGCCAGAGAAAGTAGAGTGGGCTAGCCAGAACATGTTGGTGCTCGGTATCATCATCGTTCTCGGTTTGTTGCTTCACCTCTTCAATTTCTGGTACAACATGATGTTTGCTGAGCTCTTGGGTACAAGCTTCGGTCACAGCCCAGCAGACGGCTTCGCATTCATTCAGGACACCTTCGCTAACCCTGTGTTCGTAGTTCTCTACATCATCTGGTTGGTAGCTCTTTGGTTCCACCTCACTCACGGTTTCTGGAGTGCTATTCAGACTCTCGGTTGGAACGGTAAGACTTGGTTCTGCCGTTGGAAGACTATTGGTATGATTTACTCTACCATCCTGCTTCTCCTCTTCATCGTTGTCGTATTGGCATTCGCTTTCGGTTGCGCTCCATCTTTGTGCTGCGCATAATTCGTGTAATCATTTAAGTATTAAAAAAGATTATGGCAAAAACATTAAATTCTAGAATACCTGAAGGACCAGTTGCTGAGAAGTGGACCAACTATAAGGCTCACCAGCGTTTGGTTAACCCAAAGAATAAGTTAAAGCTCGACGTTATCGTCGTAGGTACAGGTTTGGCAGGTGCTTCTGCAGCTGCTTCTCTTGGCGAGATGGGCTTCAACATCTTGAACTTCTGCATCCAGGACTCTCCACGTCGTGCTCACTCTATCGCTGCACAGGGTGGTATCAATGCAGCTAAGAATTATCAGAATGATGGTGACTCTGTTTACCGTCTGTTCTACGATACAGTAAAGGGTGGTGACTACCGTGCTCGTGAGGCTAACGTTTACCGTTTGGCTGAAGTGAGCAACGACATCATCGACCAGTGCGTAGCTCAGGGCGTTCCTTTCGCTCGTGAGTACGGTGGTATGTTGGCTAACCGTTCTTTCGGTGGTGCTCAGGTATCTCGTACATTCTATGCTAAGGGTCAGACAGGTCAGCAGCTCCTCCTCGGTGCTTACTCTTCTTTGAGCCGCATGGTTGAGGCAGGTAAGGTTAAGCTCTTCACCCGTTACGAGATGGAGGATATAGTTATCGTTGACGGTCACGCTCGTGGTATCATCGCCAAGAATTTGATCACAGGTAAGTTGGAGCGTTTCTCTGCCAACGCCGTAGTTATCGCTACCGGTGGTTATGGTAACGCTTACTTCCTCTCTACAAACGCTATGGGTTGTAACTGTACAGCAGCTATCCAGTGCTACCGCAAGGGTGCTGACTTCGCTAACCCATCTTACGTTCAGATTCACCCAACATGTATCCCAGTTCACGGTACAAACCAGAGTAAGTTGACTTTGATGTCAGAGTCACTCCGTAACGATGGTCGTATCTGGGTTCCTAAGAAGATTGAGGATGCCAAGGCATTGCAGGCAGGTACAAAGAAGGGTTCTGATATTCCTGAGGAAGACCGCGACTACTACTTGGAGCGCCGTTACCCAGCATTCGGTAACCTGGTTCCTCGTGACGTGGCTTCTCGTGCAGCTAAGGAACGTTGCGACAAGGGCTTCGGTGTCAACAACACAGGTCTTGCCGTATTCCTCGACTTCTCTGAGTCTATCAACCGTCTCGGTATCGACGTTATCCTTCAGCGTTATGGCAACCTCTTCGATATGTATGAGGAGATTACCGACGTTAACCCAGGTGAGTTGGCTAACGAGATTAACGGCGTGAAGTACTACAACCCAATGATGATCTTCCCTGCTATCCACTATACAATGGGTGGTATCTGGGTTGACTACGAGTTGATGACCACTATCCCAGGTCTCTTCGCTATTGGTGAGTGTAACTTCTCTGACCACGGTGCTAACCGTTTGGGTGCATCTGCTTTGATGCAGGGTTTGGCTGACGGTTACTTCGTATTGCCATACACCATCCAGAACTACTTGGCCGACCAGGCATTGTGGCCAAAGCTCTCTACCGATCTCCCAGAGTTCGCAGAGGCAGAGGCAGGTGTTCAGAAGGAAATCGACCGCCTGATGGGTATCCAGGGCAAGCGCTCTGTAGATTCTATCCACAAGGAGTTGGGTCACATCCTTTGGGAGCATGTAGGTATGGGTCGTACCAAGGAAGGTCTTGAGGAAGGCTTGAAGAAGATGAAGGCTCTCCGCGAGGAATTCAACAAGAACCTCTTCATCCCTGGTAAGAAGGAAGGCTTGAACGTAGAGTTGGATAAGGCTATCCACTTGCGTGACTTCATCTTGATGGGCGAGTTGATCGCTTACGATGCATTGCACCGCAACGAGAGCTGTGGTGGTCACTTCCGTGAGGAGTACCAGACAGAGGAAGGCGAGGCTAAGCGTGATGATGCAAACTTCTTCTACGTAGGTTGCTGGGAGTATCAGGGCAATGATACAACTGCTCCAGTGCTCAACAAGGAACCTCTCGAGTATGAGGCAATTAAGGTACAGACAAGAAATTACAAGAATTAAAAAGCGAACAAGACAATGGCAAGAAATATAAGTTTCACAGTTAAGTATTGGAAGCAGGACGGTCCTACAGCACAGGGTCACTTCGATACACACGAGATGAAGAACATCCCAGATGATACTTCATTCCTCGAGATGCTCGACATCTTGAACGAGGAGCTCATCGAGTCAGGTCAGGAGCCTTTCGTCTTCGACCACGACTGCCGCGAGGGTATCTGCGGTATGTGCTCTCTCTATATTAATGGTACACCTCATGGTAAGACTGAGCGTGGTGCTACAACATGTCAGCTCTACATGCGTCGTTTCAACGATGGTGACGTTATCACCGTTGAGCCTTGGCGTTCTGCTGGTTTCCCTATCATCAAGGACTGTATGGTTGACCGTTCAGCATTCGACAAGATCATCCAGGCAGGTGGTTACACCAGCATCCGTACAGGTCAGGCTCAGGATGCCAACGCTATCCTGATTCCTAAGGAGAATGCAGACGAGGCAATGGATTGCGCTACATGTATCGGTTGCGGTGCTTGTGTTGCTGCATGTAAGAATGGTTCTGCCATGCTCTTCGTCAGCTCAAAGGTTAGCCAGTTGGCACTTCTCCCACAGGGTCGTGTAGAGGCTGCTACCCGTGCTAAGAAGATGATTGCACGCATGGATGAGCTTGGATTCGGTAACTGTACAAACACTCGTGCTTGCGAGGCTGTTTGTCCTAAGAACGAGTCTATCGCTAACATCGCCCGCTTGAACCGTGAGTTCTTGAAGGCTAAGTTGGCTGACTAATCCATCGTTTCTCTTGAGACACAGGAATTTTCTCTCTGCATCTTTACGGATGCGAGAGAATTTTCTCAAAAACCCTTCACCCTTCACCTTTTGAGTGTAAGCGATTGAAGGATAGGTAGTTGGGTGGGTGAAGAGTTGAATTGACTCTTCACCCACCCTTCACCTTTTTATAGGGATAGGTGAAGAGTGGTGAAGAGTGGTGAAGAGTCAGCGCCACTCTTCACCTCTCGAATCCCCTGTGTTTATCGGGGGTTCAGACGAAAAGGTGAAGGGTGAAGAGTAAAAACGAGAGTAGGCTTTTTTACTGCGAAGGCCTCATTCCAATTTTTGCCTTGCCATGGCATTTTTTTGCCCTTTAGGAGGGCAATTTTTTGCCATTGCCAGGCAATATTCCTTATGTCGTGAGAGGTTTAAAAGAACAGAAGTATTAAGCTATAAAAAAATAAAGTACCATTCCATAAAGATATAAAAAGAGCATCAATGATGAACCAAGCGACTCAAGACTTTATTCGCCAGTACCAGGACGATGATGTCCGCCAGCTGGCTTTTCTCGGAAGCAAGTATCCGGAAGTAGATATGCCTTTCGCTCTCGATCAGATTCGCGGGCGAAAGATGGCTCGTGTCAAGTTGCCTCGTTGGGCAAGTCTCGAAGGCATCATCTATCCTCCTCATATTTCTATGGAGCAATGCTCCTCTGAATCTACTGCGCTTTACAAGGCAGAACTGGCAGCGAGACTGCTCAGTTTGCCGGCTTCTTCATCTGGAATCGAGATGAAGGCTGAAAATGAAATAGAGTTTGTTGACCTGACAGGTGGATTTGGAGTAGATTTCTCTTATATCGCAGCCCGATTGGGAGTGAAGTCGATGTATGTGGAGCGTCAGGCTCATCTCTGCGAGGCGGCAAAGGAGAACTTCGGGCGCTTGGGATTGAAGAACGCCATCGTGAAGAATGGGGATGGAATTGAGGTTCTTCATTCTTTTCTGCCAAAGAAAGATGATGCTGCATCAACTGATGATTCTTTAGGCATCACTTATGACCAACCTCTGTCATTACTTAAGACCAAGCTTGGTCTTAAGTTAATCTTCATTGATCCTGCCCGTAGAGACGGTGCGGGCAACAAGGTGGTATCCTTGAAGGATTGCACGCCTGATGTCACCGTTTTGCAGGAAGAAATGCTTTCGAAGGCTGATTACGTCATCATCAAACTCTCTCCGATGCTCGACTGGCACCGTGCCATAAGCGAATTAAGCCACGTGAGAGAGGTTCATATCATCTCCGTGAACAATGAGTGCAAGGAGCTCCTTTTAGTGCTGTCAGCGCGAAATATGGGCGAAAATCTCCGCATTTATTGCATCAACGATGCGCAATCCTTCGTCTGCGATGAGTTGGATATGGAGTCTTCTCAGGTGAAGATAGCCCCATCCACGCTTGAAGAGATGCAGTATCTTTATGAGCCGAATGCATCGTTGATGAAAGCCGGCTGTTTCGGCGTTCTTTCCGGGCGCTATGATGCAAGGATGCTTTCCAAGAACAGTCATCTTTTCGTGAGCCAGGCGCCTATCGAGGCATTCCCAGGCAGAAGTTTCCGCATCATCGCCGTTTCTTCCTTTAATAAGAAGGAGTTGAAGCGTCATCTGTCAGGAATCACCAAGGCGAACATCGCCACCCGCAACTTCCCTCTTTCCGTGGCAGAATTGCGCAAGCGATTGAAGTTGAAAGATGGTGGTGAAACCTATATTTTCGCCACCACATTGAGCGACGAAAGCCATGTGCTGGTGATTACGGAGAAAAAATAAGCTGATTTCCTGAAAAATCAAGTTCTAATCCTATAAGATGATTCCGCCAAAACCACCACTAATCGGGTGATATAGGCTAGTTTGTGGCTCGTAATCATTCTTGAACCCCTAAAAAACTGAAAATAAAGATAGCAATATTTGGTCGTTTGGCGAAATATTGCTATTTTTGCATCCTATAATATTGCAAACTAGTTTGAAATCATGTCATTAATAGAAATTAAAAAGGTCGAAAGCAAGAAGGATTTGAAGACGTTCATCGACTTCCACTACGACCTCTACGAAGGCAACGAATACGATGTGCCTAATCTTTTCAGCGACGAAATGAATACCCTGAGCAAGGACAAGAACGCTGCGTTCGAGTTCTGTGAGGCAGAGTATTATCTTGCCTATAAGGATGGAAAACTGGCAGGTCGCGTCGCTGCTATCATCAACCACAAGGCAAACAACAAATGGGGAAAGAAATCTGTTCGCTTCGGATGGATTGACTTCATTGACGACCGTGAGGTTTCGAAGGCTCTTCTGGATGCCGTTGAGAAATATGGCCGCGAGAAAGGCATGGAGGATATGGTAGGTCCGCTTGGATTTACCGATATGGACCCTGAGGGAATGCTCGTATGGGGATTCGATCAGCTCGGAACCATGCCTACCATCTACAATTACCCTTATTATCCGGAGCACATCGAGGCCCTGGAGGGTTTTGTGGTAGATAACAAGTATGTGGAGTTCAAGATCATGGTACCTGATACCATACCGGAGAAGTACGCCAAGATAGCGATGATGATAGAGAAACGCTATAATCTGCATGTGCGCAAGCTTACTAAGAAGGAAGTCTTCCAAGGCGGAATGGGACAGAAGATCTTCGATCTCATCAACGATACCTACAAGGATCTCTATGGATATTCTGAACTCTCACAGAAGCAGATAGATCAGCTTATCAAGTCGTATCTCAGTTTCCTCGACTTCAACCTCATCACCTGTATCGAGGATTGGACGGGTGGAGAGCATAAGCTCATCGGTGTGGGAATCACCATGCCGTCATTGGCTCATGCCCTTCAGAAGTGTCACCGTGGCCGCCTCTTCCCATTTGGCTGGTATCATGTGTTGAGAGCTATCAAACAGCACAAGACCAACATCGTTGACCTCCTCCTCATCGGTATTCTTCCTGAATATCGTGCCAAGGGAGCGAATGCACTTCTCTTTGCCGACCTGATACCTTGGTATCAGAAGTATGGTATTGAGTGGGGCGAGACCCAGGTTGAGCTGGAAACCAATGCCGGTGTGCAGGGACAGTGGGGAGCTTTGACCCCAGTAATGCACAAGCGCAGAAAGTGCTACAAGAAGATTATTAAATAAGGAATTAAGGGATCTCCCCTAAAACATAGGAGGATTTTATGTCAGAAGATAATAGTGAATTGAAAGCCCCACAGGAGCAGCAGCCGGTAGAATATACCGATGACAACATCCGACACTTGAGTGATATGGAGCATGTACGTACTCGTCCGGGTATGTACATTGGTCGTCTGGGTGATGGTAACCTGCCGGAGGATGGAATCTACGTACTCTTGAAAGAGGTGGTAGATAACTCTATTGATGAGTTCAAGATGGGGGCAGGCGCCAGATTGGAGATTGATATCGAAGAGCATCTGCGGGTCAGCGTGCGCGACTATGGTCGTGGTATTCCTCAAGGTAAACTTGTCGAGGCTGTGAGCGTGCTGAATACCGGTGGTAAGTACGACAGCAAGGCGTTCAAGAAGAGTGTCGGCTTGAACGGAGTGGGTGTGAAGGCGGTGAACGCCCTCAGCTCTCATTTCGAGGTAAAGTCGTTCCGCGACGGCAAGGTGCGCCATCTGAAGTTTGAGAAAGGTATTCTGCAGAGCGATGTTACCGAAGATACGGAGGACGAGAACGGTACCTTCATCTTCTTCGAACCGGATAATACCCTGTTCAAGAACTATTCTTTCCACGATGATTTCGTGGAAACCATGCTCCGTAACTATACTTATCTGAACACCGGTCTTACCATCATGCACAATGGCCGCCGCATCCTCAGCCGTCATGGCTTGAAGGATCTCCTGACCGATAACATGACCAATGAGGGTCTCTATGAGATTGTCCACATGAAAGGCGAAGACATCGAGATTGCCTTTACCCATACCAATCAGTATGGCGAGGAGTACTATTCCTTCGTAAATGGTCAGCATACCACCCAGGGCGGTACTCATCAGAGTGCCTTCAAGGAGCATATCGCCAGAACCATCAAGGAGTTCTACGGCAAGTATGAGTATGGCGACATCCGAAACGGACTGGTGGCTGCCATTGCACTGAACGTTGAGGAGCCGGTGTTTGAGAGTCAGACGAAGATTAAGCTCGGAAGTACCACAATGTCTCCGAACGGAGGCGAAACCATCAATAAGTATGTGGGCGATTTCCTGAAGAAGGAAGTAGATAACTATCTCCATATCCACAAGGATGTGGCTGAGATTCTGGAGAACAAGATCAAGGAGAGCGAGCGTGAGCGCAAGGCGATGGCTGGCGTTACCAAACTGGCTCGTGAGCGTGCCAAGAAGGCGAACCTTCACAACCGCAAGTTGCGCGATTGCCGCATCCACTTCAGCGATGCCAAGAACGAGCTGAAGGAGGCAAGCTCCATCTTCATCACCGAGGGTGATTCTGCCAGCGGAAGCATTACCAAGAGCCGTGATGTGAACACCCAGGCGGTATTCTCGCTGCGAGGCAAACCGTTAAACTGCTATGGTCTGACCAAGAAAGTGGTTTACGAGAACGAGGAGTTCAACCTGCTCCAGGCAGCCCTGGATATAGAGGATGGTTTGGATGGATTGCGATATAATAAGGTGATTGTGGCTACCGATGCCGATGTGGATGGAATGCACATCCGATTGCTCATCATTACCTTCTTCCTGCAGTTCTTCCCTGACCTCATCAAGAAGGGCCACGTGTATGTGCTTCAGACTCCATTGTTCCGAGTGCGCAACAAGCGAACCAAGATCAAGAACAAGCAGGCAATAGCGGATGCAGATGCCAAGTTGGGTCCTAAGGAGAAGAAGGGCGATTTCATTACGCATTACTGCTACAGCGATGAGGAGCGCCAGCAGGCAATCAGAAACCTTGGTCCTGACCCGGAAATCACTCGATTTAAGGGTTTGGGAGAGATTTCACCAGAGGAGTTTGCCCACTTCATCGGTCCGGATATGCGATTGGAGCAGGTTACGCTCCACAAGACCGACCAGGTGCAGAAACTCCTGGAGTATTATATGGGTAAGAATACGATGGAACGTCAGAACTTCATCATCGATAACCTGGTGATTGAGGAGGATATTCCGGAGGAAGACTCTGAGCCGCTGGATTAAATGAAGTGAAGAGTGAAGAACGAAGAGTGAAGAATTCAAGTGCTTTCGGGGGGTAACATTGAAAAAAGCGCTGTTAACTGTTAACCTGTTAACTCTTGAAGGATTTCTCTCTTTCATAAACTTTAAGTTTTAAGAAATGAAGAAATATCTATTCATAGCACTGGTAGCATTCCTGGCAGTAACTTCTGCCAGTGCCCAGTTGCGTATCAAGATGGGCAAGAACAGCCCGATAGAGAAGTTGGGAAGGGCGGAAATCGCCATTACCAATCTCTATGTGGATAGTGTGGATGAGAATAAGCTCGTAGAGGATGCCATCCGAGGTATGCTCGAGAAGCTCGATCCTCATTCCTCTTACGCCACTGCCAAGGAAACCAAGGCGATGAATGAACCGCTGAATGGCAGTTTCGATGGCATTGGCGTGCAGTTTAATATGGTAGATGATACCTTGCTCGTCATCCAGCCCGTAGTGAATGGTCCTTCCGAGAAGGTGGGAATCATAGCCGGCGATCGCATCGTTGCGGTGAATGATACGGCTATTTCGGGTGTGAAGATGAGCAAGGAGGAAATCATGAAGCGCCTCCGTGGTCCTAAGGGAACTACGGTGAATCTTACCATCGTGCGCCGGGGCATCAAGGACAAGCTTACTTTCAGGGTGAAGCGCGATAAGATTCCTGTAACCACGATGGATGCGGCGTATATGATTCGTCCGGGAATCGGATACATCCGATTGGGAAGCTTCGGGCTGACCAGCTACAAGGAGGTGACTACGGCGATGGATTCGCTCAAGAAAGTGGGAATGAAAGACCTGATCTTCGACCTTGAGGATAATGGCGGTGGCTACCTTCAGGCAGCGGCTCAGATAGCCAACGAGTTCCTGCAGAAGGGAGATCTCATCGTTTATACCAGTGGTCGTGCAGCTCCCCGTCAGGAGTACAAGGCGCAGGCTAACGGAAGATGGCGCAAGGGCAAGGTGGTAGTGCTCACCAACGAGTTTACAGCTTCTGCCGCAGAGATTGTTTCCGGAGCCATCCAGGATCAGGATCGTGGAGTAGTGGTAGGTCGCAGAACCTTCGGCAAGGGATTGGTACAGCGTCCGCTCACCTTCGATGATGGCAGCGAGATTCGCCTCACCATCGCACATTATTATACGCCTAGCGGCAGATGCATCCAGAAGCCGTATAAGAAGGGAGACAGACTGGATTATGCGATGGATCTCGACAATCGCTACAAGCATGGCGAGTTCACCAACCAGGACAGCATCCATCTTTCCGACAGCTTGAAGTATTATACTTTGCGCAAGCACCGTGTGGTTTATGGTGGTGGCGGAATCATGCCCGATTATTTCGTGCCATTGGATACTACCAAGTACACCAAGATGCACCGTCAGCTGGCAGCCAAGAGCATCGTCATCAACCACAGCCTGAAGTTTATCGATGCGCATCGCAAGGAATTGAAGAGCCAGTATAAGGATTTCAACAATTTCCTGGCAAGCTACGAGGTTCCGTCTTCGCTCATCGATGCGATTATCGCTGAGGGCAAGAAAGAGAAGATTGAGCCGAAGGATGAGGCTGAATTGACTCAGACAAAGAAATACCTCGCCCTGCAGTTGAAGGCCCTTGTAGCAAGAGATATCTGGGATATGAGTCAGTACTTCCAGGTTTGGAACGAGACCAACGAGATAGTTCAGCGTGCCGTGAAGCTGCTGACCACGGGGAAGTAACTATAGAAAAAACGGCTGTTAACTGTTAACCTGTTAACCCGTGAGGTAATGAGATAAGAAAAGGTCGTGAGGTTTCTGATAGAACTTCACGACCTTTTTTGTGTATTTATCTTTTTCCGAATTCATTTACTTCTTCTCATGCATGCGATCCCATTTCAGATAGATTCCGGCGAGGATGGTGCCCGAAATACTGTGCCAGGCACAACTGATGGCGCAAGGCAATACGGCAAGAGGCTGGGCAGCAAAGAAATTGCCGGCGAGAACCGTGGCAAGACCGGCATTCTGCATTCCCACCTCAATGCTGATGGTACGCTTCTTGGCAGTATTGAAGCCCGCCAGCTTCCCGGCAAGCCAACCCAGCAGATAACCCAGGGTGTTGTGGCAGAAAACCACGGCAAAAGTCCAGAGGAAAAGCGATAAGCCACGAGCCACCAAGTCATCGTGAACTGTAGAAATCACGCCGCCTACGATGATTGCCAGACACGTAACGCTGATGCCCGGCATCAGACTCTGGATGGTAGGGAAGCAATCCTTCTTGCCATAGATATAATTCAAAGCGCAGCCGATGGCCACAGGGATAATCGTAACTATCAGAATGTTGATGAACATTCCCACAGCATCTACATGGATAATCTCGCCTGCCGTAATCTTCATCAGCAGCGGAGTCATCACTGGCGCAAGAATCGTAGAGGCGCAGGTCATTCCCACAGAAAAAGCCACATCGCCATGGCAGAGATAACTCATGATGTTGCTTGATACTCCGCCCGGACAGCAACCTACCAGCAGGATTCCGAGCGCCAGGGCTGGATCAAGATGCCACACATGCACCAGGGTGTAAGCCACACCCGGCATGATGATAAACTGGGCGCAGGCACCGATGAAGACATCCAGCGGGCGCTGAGCCAGAATCTTGAAGTCGTTGGTGGTCAGGGTCAAGCCCATGGTGAGCATGATGATGCCGAGAATGACGGTTTGAGTAGTTCCGCGCACCCAGTCGAAGGTATGTGGGAAGAAGAATGTGAATACTGCTACACCTATTACGAAAATAGAGGTGTAATTGGCCAGCAACTTGCTGAGCCCCTGAAAAAATCTAAGCATAATTCTATTTCTTTTTAAAATCCTGATATTTCTCTCTTATTTGCAATCTCTTGGATGATTGTCTTTGACAATCTCTCTTCTTTCTTTCTCTCCTCTCCTCCTTCTTTCCTCGCTTTCAATATTGGGTGCAAAAGTACGTCTTTTCTACCGAATAAACAAATTATTTAATAATTAAATATCAAATTATAACATTTTTGTTGGTTTGAGCTTACGAATCTGCACGAATCTTCTTGGATTGTGCAAAATCTGAAGCAAAATAATTCGGCTTTTCTTCTTTAATTCCGCAACAAATGTGTAACTTTGCACCCATATTATCGATAATAGTCATAGAATGAACGAAGATTTTGATATAAGACAACAGACGGTTTCGCCTGCCGAAAAGGAATTCGAGAAAGCACTGCGCCCACTGAAGTTCTCCGACTTCAGCGGACAGAATGGCGTGGTGGATAATCTCGAAGTCTTTGTTGAGGCTGCCAAGTATCGTGGCGAACCGCTCGACCATACCCTCTTGCACGGTCCTCCGGGACTGGGTAAGACCACCCTGAGTAACATCATCGCCAACGAACTGGGCGTGGGCTTCAAGATTACATCAGGCCCTGTGCTCGATAAGCCGGGCGACCTGGCAGGTATCCTTACCTCCCTGGAGCCTAACGATGTGCTCTTCATCGATGAAATCCACCGCCTTTCGCCAGTGGTAGAGGAGTATCTCTATTCGGCGATGGAGGATTACCGCATCGACATCATGATAGACAAGGGTCCTTCGGCGCGCAGCATCCAGATAGATCTGAATCCGTTTACCCTCGTGGGAGCCACCACTCGCAGCGGACTTCTCACGGCTCCGCTCCGTGCCCGTTTCGGCATTAATCTGCATCTGGAATACTACGACCCGGAGACGCTTCAGAAGATTATCAAGCGAAGTGCGATGCTTCTGCAGGTGCCGATAGAAGATGAGGCGGCAGTAGAAATCTCCCGCCGCTCGCGTGGAACCCCTCGTATCGCCAACTCATTATTGCGAAGAGTGCGTGATTTCGCCCAGGTGAAGGGCAACGGAACCATCACTTACGAGATTGCCCAGATGGCGCTCAAGGCGCTGAACATCGACCAGTATGGCTTGGACGAGATTGACAACAAGATTCTCACCACCATCATCGACAAGTTCCGTGGAGGTCCGGTGGGCGTAAGCACCATTGCCACGGCTATCGGCGAAGATGGCGGTACCGTAGAGGAGGTTTACGAGCCGTTCCTCATCATGGAAGGCTTCATCAAGCGTACGCCACGAGGCAGAATGGCCACCAAGCTTGCCTATGATCATCTCGGCAGGAATCCGTATACAAGCAATATTATGCAGGGAGACCTGTTTGAATAAAGTTCAAAGTAATGAAGATAGGAATATTTACGGGTACATTCGACCCATTTACGATAGGACATCAGAACATCGCCGAGCGTGCCTTGCCCATGTTCGACAAGCTCGTGATTGCAGTAGCGATGAGCAAGCTGAAGCACGCCAGTGAGGAAATCTCGAAGCGTGTGGAAGATATCAGAAAGGTTTTCCCGAAGGAATGTGCAGAGCTGGTAGATGCGGAGGATGCATCCAAGGGCCACCGCCTTGAGGTGGTTGCCTACGATGACCTCACCATCGACCTGGCGCATCGCCTGGGAGCCAGGTTCCTGGTTCGCGGCGTCCGTTCTGCCAAGGATTTCGAGTACGAGCGAGAGCAGGCTGACATCAACAAGCAGTTGGGCGGCGTAGAAACCATCCTGCTGTTTTCTGACCCAAGATACAGCAGCATCAGCTCAACGCTGGTGAGGGAATTGAGGTTCTTCGGAAGAGAAGTAGATGAATTTTTACCAAAAATAAAATAAAAATAGGAGGAAGAAGCGTATGATAACATACAATGTAGATGGCGTGAAAATGCCAAAGATCAAGAAGCGCGACACCAGTGCCTGGATTCGCAAGGTAGCTGCCTCTCATGGCCGCAAGGTGGGAGAGATAGGCTATATGTTTGTAGATGACGAGAAGATTCTCGAAGTGAACAACGAGTATCTGGGTCATGATTACTATACCGATGTCATCACCTTCGATTATGATGAGGATGATGTGATTAACGGCGACATCGTGATTTCGCTCGATACCGTTCGCACCAATGCCGAGCAGTTTGGCAAGACCTACGATGATGAGCTTCACCGCGTCATCATCCACGGCATCCTGCACCTCTGCGGCATCAATGACAAAGGTCCGGGAGAGCGCGAAATCATGGAGGAGAATGAGAACAAGGCGCTCGCCCTGCTCGAAGGTGCTTCGATATTGAAGAAGTAAAGCTTCCTCTATAATTTGAAGAAGCTAGGTTTCTTCAATTTCAGGTAGAAGTATAGAAAAAACAACTGTTAACTGTTAACTTTGTTACAGGTTGGCAGTTGACATAATGATAGGAGATAAGATTATGGCAACAGCAATCAAAGCAATACCAACATTGCATGGTAAAGAGGCAAAAGAGTTTTTGCGCCATGCAGAAGAGGCCGAGCGTAACTTTAAGGGATTCAAAAATATCGAAGAACATCCCTTTTGTGTAATGGCTCGCAGCATTTTGGAAAAGGCAGGTATGAGATAAGAAAGGAGGCATTTATGTTTCTGAGTTCACAATGCTTTTTTAGTGAATTGACAGATGACTTATTATCCACCTGTCAACCATTTTCGTGTGGCAATGAAGATCTGGATGATTTTTTCAAGAATGATGCCACACGCTATGCTTATTATTTGATGGGGAAATCATATTGTTTTCGAAAGAATGATGACCCCACCAAAATCGTTTGTGCCTTTACGGTTTCTAATGATAGCATTCGTATTTATGATTTGCCAAGAAGCCGTAAGGATTATATGAAAAGTCTTACGCATCATGAAAAGCCTCTGCGTAGATACCCTGGTATTCTTATCGGTCGTTTGGGCGTAAACAAGGATTTTTGTGGAAAGGGAATAGGCAGTGAAGTCATTGATTTCATCAAGGGTTGGTTTATGTCTCATGACAACAAGTCTGGCTGTCGCTTTGTGATAGTAGATGCAATCAATGCTCCCGAAGTAATCTCTTTCTATCAAAAAAACGGTTTTCAACCTCTGTTTACCTCTGAAGAGCAGGAGTTCTTATATACAGGAGGAAAGAAGGGGCAGCCAATTAAAATGGCAACCAGATTGATGTACTTTGACTTGCTGTGGATGAGACAATAGTAATTTGATAATTATTTTTGATTATGTTTAGATTTAAAGTTATACTTCTTTTCTCATTAATTTTAAGTGTTATATACTTTCTTTTATGGTAGCACATTAGGGCAAAAATGTTTTAAGATATGGGCACCTAATAGTGTAAGTTCTGATTATGGTAGGTTGTTTAAGGCAACAATAGATGATATTATCAAATATTTTTTAAACAATGGGGAATAAAGAGTGGATTGCTTTTGCAAATGAGAAAAAATGTAATCACGCAAAGAGCTTGATAAAGAGTGGATTTATTAGTTGGGTAAATACAGCTAATTTTAAAGTAGGAGATATAGTATATTTGTTTATGTCAAATACTAGAAACGTTAGATTTAAAACTCAAGTTGTTGCCGATAATTGTAAGCGTGAGGATTCTGAATATTGGCTTGAGCAAGCTCCTACGGATATTACTTTTAGATTAAAGTTGGTTGCAGAATATTCTGGAGACCAATTGAATGAAAGTGTATTGATTAAGCATGGTTTTAAGGGTGGTAGATCACTTCAAACTCCAAGCTATAAGAATGAAAATTTGATGGATTATATAAAGTCAATCTTTTAAAAGTAAAAGGGAGAAACTAACAGGTGTCTGTTGGATTCTCCCTTTTTGTTTCTTATTCTATTGCCTTGATTCTCTCCCGGCATTCTTTCAATATCTCTTTCAATTCCTCCACGGTAGTGGCTCTCAGCATGGCGATTCTCGTCTGGCGAAAATCGGGGATGCCCTTGAAGATAGGGGAGGCGGCTAGGTGGCGACGGGTGTGGAGGATGCCTCTGTACTCGTCGATGCGCTCCACGTTGATGCGAAGCTGCTCCTCCAGGAGGTCAATCTTCTCATCCACGGTTAATGGGGCTGCACCCGTATTATCCAGATAATCGCGTATTTCCTTGAAAATCCATGGTCTTCCGAAGGTGGCTCTACCAATCATCACTGCATCTACGCCGTAACGCTCAAAAGCAAGCTTGGCTTCTTCCGGGGTCGTAATATCGCCATTGCCGATGATAGGAATATGGATGCGGGGGTTGTTCTTCACCTCACCTATGAGGCTCCAGTCAGCTTCTCCCGTGTACATCTGGCTTCGGGTTCTGCCGTGGATGGTGAGCGCCTGGATTCCGCAATCCTGCAACTGCTCGGCAAGGTCGGTGATGATGAGGTTCTCGCAATCCCAACCCAGTCGGGTCTTCACGGTTACGGGCACGTTTACCGCCTTCACCACCTCTCTTGTAATATCCAGCATCAATGGGATATTGCGGAGCATTCCGGCTCCTGCACCCTTTCCTGCAACCTTTTTCACCGGGCAACCGAAGTTAATATCAATCACATCCGGCTTCGCCTGTTCTACGATTTTTGCAGCTTCCACCATATCCTCGGTGGTTCTGCCGTAAATCTGAATGCCCACAGGGCGCTCCTCATCGCTTATCGTAAGCTTGCTGACTGTGCTCTTGATGCTTCGCACCAGGGCTTCCGCCGATACGAACTCAGTATAAACCATGGCAGCTCCGAATCGCTTGCAGAGCATGCGAAAGCCAATATCCGTTACGTCTTCCATCGGAGCGAGGAAGAGGGGCTGAGGCCCAAATTCTATATTACCTATTTTCATCTTATTCTTTTTGTTTGGCAAGAGGGGGCAATCCTCTTTTCTTTTGCGGCTGCAAAATTACATCTTTTTTTTGATATTGCCAAAGAGTTACTTCAAAAGATGATACATTCCTCCTGCCAGGGTGCGGATGATTCCCTTCATTTCCATCTGGAAGAGGAGGGAGGTGAGGCGGGAGATGTCGATGTTCGATTTCACGCTGATGATGTTGATCTGAAGGTCATTGGTCTTCGAGAGGATGCTGACGATGAGCTCCTCTTCGGGTGATAACTCCGGGAAGAGGCTGCGCTCGATGCCTTGCTGCTTGGCTCTCATCAGGGTGGCGTCATCCTGCCAGCGCATATCCTTCACGAAATCCTCGGCACTGGTGATGAGCGTGGCACCATTGTTGCGAATCAGGTTGTTGCAGCCCTCGCTGTAGTAATCGCCTATCCTGCCCGGGAAGGCAAAGACATCCCTGCCGTAGGATTGCGAAATATCGCAGGTGATGAGACCTCCGCCGTGAGCAGCGCTCTCTATCAGGATGCAGGCATCCGACATTCCCGCTACGATGCGGTTGCGGCGCACGAAGTTGATCTTATCCGCATTCGTACGGGTAAGGAATTCGGTGAGCAGTCCGCCCTGTTCTATCATTCTTGCCGCCGTTTCCCGGTGCTGGCGTGGGTAGAGGTCGTCGAGGCCATGAGCCAGTACGCCTATGGTTTCGTAGCCGCAGGCGAGTGCCTGGCGATGAGCCACGATGTCAACGCCATAGGCTAAGCCGCTCACGATGAGCACACGAGGGGAGAGCTGCTTCAGGTCGGTGATAAAGCGGCGGATGAGGTCTTCGCCGTAAGGGGTGCAGTGGCGGGTTCCCACGATGTTGATGATTCGCTGCTGGTTCAGGTTGGCGTTGCCTTTATAGAAGAGCATGAGCGGCGCATCATCGCAATCCTTGAGTCGTTGCGGATAACGTTCGTCGTTCATCGTTATCGGTTCGATACCATATCTTATGTCGTATTCCAGTTCTTCTTCGGCGCGTTTTCGGGCCTCGTCGCAGTTTTGGATAGCGTTCACGAGTTTATCCGAGGCATCGGGCAGGATGTCTCTGAGGTTATTCTTATGCTCCAGGATGAGCGTGGCGGAGCCCACCTTTCTATATAGCTCCAGCATTCCCGCAAGGCTGAAGTAGTTCAGCCTTGTTAAGAGTATAGTATTTAATATTTCCTGTTGGTCACCCATAATCTTAAAAAATAATTAGTTATCTCTTCAAGTATTCATACCCAATCCTGCACCTCAGGCATTCCTTCTTGTCGCAGTATTCCTTCTTCAGCTGGATAAGCGCCTGGCTATCACCAGCATTCTCCACCTCCAGGCCGCACTGCTGCCACATCCTTACTATGTGGTTATTCTCCGCCTTCAGCTCCTCCAGGAAATCGAAGGCGCGGTCGCAGTATTTCTCCTCACCCCGGTGCCTGCCGTAGGCAAAGAGGATGGGAACCACGGTGTTGATGATGAGCAGATTGAGCGAGAAAGGGGAGAGGTGCTTCTCGTTGCGGATGCTCGTGCTGCCGAAGGTGTAATGGGTTTCCCAATACTCCGTAACGCTGGTAGAGAGCACCTTCTTCGCCTCCTTCACCGTGGTGGCTTCCAGCAGCTGGCTGAGCCCCGCACGGCGGTTATAATAAAGATTGGCAAGCTGCGAAATGCGGATATGCGGGAAGTTCTGCGGGCGGAGTCGCAGAAATCGCCACAGCTTGTAATCCATCGGCTGCAGCGAGAACTTGTGCGAGAGATAAAGAAACTCATTTCTCAATCTCGCAAAATACCCGTCGTTCAGGGCGTCTTTCTGATATCTTTCGGGAATGGTGTTCAGCTCCAGCAATCCCGCCTGCCCCATGAAGATAGCCTCTATCTGGAAGAGGTCATCTCTGTGATGATCCACCGCCCTCAGAGGCAGTTTCAGCGCCCATTGCTCAAAGGCATCGCCATTGATTCCGAAGCCATAGTTTCTAGCCAGGGTTACGAAGTAGGCGTTCTCCCAGTCGCCGTTGCAGCGGCGCACGCGCTCCTCTATCGCCTCCGTCTTCTGCGAGAGGCGTTCGGTTTGCAGGGCGCTCATCCACGAGTGAACGGTGAGCTTGGTGAGCGATGGAATTATCTGATAGCAAGGTGGATACTGGTCGATGGTGAGCAGCTCCTGATAGTGCTTGAAGACATTCTCGGGGATGTCGAGCTGCATCTGAACCAGCGGGGCACCCTTGGAGTTTCGGGCTTCCGTATCGATGTTGCCGCAGACGTGCAGAATCACGTTGTCGTATCTTTCGTCCTTGTCGTGGGCATGAAGATACCAGTCGCTCGCCTTGTCGTGAATCTCCACGTTGCCCACCCAGAGAGTTCCGGCAATCTTGATTTTGGCGTTGAAGAAATCGGGCCCTGCATTGCGGTTGTGCAATCCGGGGTCGATGACTTCCACCAGCCTGTGGTCGGTGGTGGAAAGAGGGGAGAGTGGGAAGAGTTTGTGCTTCCACACGTAGTGAAGTAGTTGCTCCATATTGTTTCGGCTTTTATGGTTTATAGGATTGCCTCTTTCGGATTGCAAGTTCTGATGCTTGTTCTTTTGCAGAAATCGCAAGCTTGATGCTTGTCCTTTGATGGTGCAAGTTTTTCGCTCGTGTGCGGAAGGGGTATTGAAAAATCAGCTGTTAACTGTTAACCTGTTAACCTTGGGATGAGAAATATTTCTCGAATGCCTTGTCGTAATCCTCGCTGTTGCCCAGCTTTCCGTTGATGAGGCAGACGAGTTCTACGGTTGCCTTGAGGCAGAGCTTCTCATCGCTGGCACGGAAGATGTCCTGATGGAAGACGTATCTCACACCCTGCTTCTCCAGCCACAGGCGCGAAAGGAATTCGTCATCGCATTGCAGCGGAACCTTGTACTGCAGGTTCATTCTCGCCACCACAGCATCCACACCCTTATTGTGCATTTCGGCAAAGCTGAGGCCGCATTCCTTCAGGAAGAGATGGCGGGTATGCTCCATGTAGTGCAGATAGTTGGCGTTGTTCACGATGCCCTCAATATCGCACTCGTAATCCCTCACTTCCATCTTTGTCTCGAATATGTATTTGCTCATCATTTTCTCTTTTTTAGTTACTAAATGAGGCTAAAAGCCCTAAATCACTGCAAAAATAACCAAAATTTTCTATTTATTATTATAATAACAAGGATTTTTCAAGGTTTTTCGAAGAAAAATGTGTATTTTTGCATAAAAAAAGCTGCACTCGGCAATTTGAAAGCAAGCTTTCATTGCGCTCATTTGCATTTTTTTTGCCGAATAGAACAAAAAATAAGAACAAATAAAATTTAGATAAAGATGAAAATAGCTTTGATCGGCTACGGAAAGATGGGACACATGATCGAGGAGATCGCCCTGCAGCGTGGCCACGAAATCGTATGTAAGATTGACGTGAATAACCCTGAGGATATCGACAGTCCGGAGTTCTGCTCTGCCGATGTTGCCATCGAGTTTACCAACCCTACTGCCGCCTACGGCAACTATCTGAAGGCTTTCTCTCACAATGTGAAGGTGGTTTCAGGTTCCACTGGTTGGATGAAAGACCATAAGGAAGATGTGGAGAAGCTCTGCGCCGATGGTAAGCAGACCCTCTTCTGGGCCTCTAACTTCAGCATCGGTGTGGCTATCTTCTCTGCCGTAAACCGCTATCTGGCTAAGATTATGAACGGTTTCCCACAGTACTCAGTATGCATGCAGGAAACCCACCACGTGCATAAGCTCGATGCTCCATCAGGAACAGCCATCACGCTTGCCGAGGAAATTATCGACAACATCGACAGAAAGAAGGACTGGAAGCGTGGCGTAACCTACTGGACAGAGGATGGTCATCACGATGAGGGTGATGCAAACATCACCGATGAGGATTTGGTGATCAACTGCGTACGTGATGGCGAGGTTCCTGGAATCCACGCTGTGATGTATGATTCAGATGCTGATATGATTACCATCGAGCACAGTGCCCACTCACGCAAGGGATTTGCTCTCGGAGCTGTTCTCGCTGCTGAGTTCACAGCCAACCATTCCGGCTTGCTCACAACCTCAGATTTATTTAAGTTCTAAATCAGGAATCTCGGAAATATGATTTCTTGAAACAGGATTTCTCCTGAAATTAAGAAAGAAAAAATATGATTGACAAGCAGAAACAAAAACTTAATATGAAGGTGCAGTGGGCGAAGTTCGCAGTGGTTCTCGCCCTCTACCTCCTCTTCCTGATATGGGTGGAGAGCTGGCTGGGACTCATTGTGGTTCCGTTCATCTTCGATGTTTACATCACCAAGAAGATTCACTGGCAGTGGTGGAAGGATGAGGAAGGTCCTATCCGTTTCATCATGAGCTGGGTTGATGCGCTCGTATTCGCGCTCGTAGCGGTTTATTTCATCAACCTCTTCTTCTTCCAGAACTATGTGATTCCATCTTCCTCTCTCGAAAAGAGTCTCCTCACGGGCGACTATCTCTTCGTGAGCAAGGTAAGCTACGGACCTCGCATTCCGGAAACCCCGCTCACCATGCCTCTGACCCAGCACACCATGCCGCTGGTTAATGTGAAGAGCTACGTGGAGTGGCCTCACTGGGATTACCGCCGCGTGAAGGGATTGGGCAACGTGAAGCTCAACGACATCGTGGTGTTCAACTATCCTGCCGGCGACACCCTCTGCAACGAGGAGCGCTATCAGGCGAATGATTACTATCAGATGGTTTATTCCATCGGCGATCAGATTCTGGAGCAGAACGGGCAGCAGCAGGATGTGCGCGTGCTGAACCCATTGCAGCAGCGCCATTACTTCGAAAAAGTGTATGCTGCCGGACGCAACTACATCGCCAGTATGCCGGGCGAATATGGCGACATCATCAGCCGTCCTACCGACCGCCGCGAGAACTACGTGAAGCGCTGCGTAGGTTTGCCGGGTCAGACCCTGCAGATCAAGAACCGCATCGTTTATCTTGACGGCAAGGCAAACAAGGAGCCTGATAATGTGCAATATACCTACAAGATGAAGCTCAAGGGCGAGTTCCCTATCGACCTTGCCGATGAGCTGGGAATCACCAACGAAGACCTGCTGATGTATAATCAGAGCGGCGTGATTCCACTTACCAAGAAGGCTTATCTGGCGCTGAAGGCGAACAAGAACCTCGTGGAGAGCATCTCCATCAATACTGATGCGAGATACGGAGACCTTTATCCGCTCAACGCCTACACCGGCTGGACATGCGATAATTACGGTCCTGTATGGATTCCGAAGAAGGGCAAGAGCATTGCTCTGACATTGAAGAATCTGCCAGTATATGAGCGCTGCATCAAGGTTTACGAGGGCAACGACCTGAAGGTAGATAGCCAGGGCAACATCTTCATCAACGGCAAGCTGGCGAAGAGCTACACCTTCAAGCTCGATTACTACTGGATGATGGGCGATAACCGCCACAACTCAGCCGACAGCCGCTATTGGGGCTTCGTGCCAGAGGATCACATCGTGGGCAAGCCTATCTTCATCTGGTGGAGCCACAGTCCTGACCATCCAGGCTTCTCAGGCATCCGCTGGAATCGCCTGTTCAACTTCGTAGATAACATCAAGTAACAGAAGTTTTTGAAATCAAGAAAGCAAAGATAGATTTGAAAATCGCAGTTAAGTTCCTAATAGCTTTAGGCTTGTCGCTGCTCCTGGTGTGGGTGGTGCGAACCTTTGCCTTCACTGTCTTCACGGTGCCCGCCGGAGGTCTTCCTCCGCAACTGAAAGCTGGCAACCGGGTGATAGTGAATAGGATTGACTGCGATTTTTTCAATCGTGGCGATGTGGTTGTGTTCCGTGATTCCGTCACGTATCAGCGCCGCAACCAGCGCCGCAAGATAGTTGCTGAGGCTTATTTCATAGGTAGGGTAGAGAAGCAGCCGGGCGATACGATTCGCATCGATACGGTGCAGTATATCATTCCTACGGTGTGCTGCAAGCGCTGCGGCTGCAAGGATTGCCGCTTCTATCTGCTGAAAACGCCTACCGGGCAGCAGGTGGTGCATAAGCATCAGATGATAGGCAAGGCGTATAAGCTGTTTTAGCCGATCCCATCGCTCGCCCTTATTATTAATCCTTAATTTAAAATTCAAAATTGAAAGCCCTTCTTTCTTCCACATATTTCGGCCCCATCCAGTGGTATCAGAAGCTGAACCGCTACGATGAATGCCTGATAGAGCGCCACGAGAGCTTTATCAAGCAAACCTATCGCAACCGTATGATCATCCCAACCACCAACGGCCCCCTCTCGCTCACCATCCCAACGAACCACAACACATCGCTGGCGATGAAGGACATCCGCATCTCCGACCACGCCAACTGGCGCCACGTCCACTGGAATGCGCTCCTCTCCGCCTACGGCGAGAGCCCTTTCTTCGAATATTATCAGGACGACATCCGCCCCTTCTTCGAAAAGAAATACGAGTTTCTCTTCGATTTCAACATGGAGACTACAGAGAAGATGATAGAGCTTCTCGACATCCGTCCGAAGATTTCAATCACCGAAGCCTATATTCAGAGTAAAGAACTGAAAGATGAGGATGAAATCAAGGATTTCCGCGATGCTATTCGCCCCAAAAAGCCGCTTCCTGATGCAGAATTCGCTCCCCAGCGCTATTACCAGGTTTACGAGCAAAAGTACGGTTTTCAGCCGAATATGAGCATCCTGGACCTCCTTTTCAATGAAGGCAACGAGGCGATATTCTACCTATAAATAATCAAGGTAGAGTATCGCCTCGCAGTTTTTTGCAGCCTTTAACAGCCTTCTCACTGCCTTCTCGCAGCCTTTAGTTAAAAAACTAAGTCATAGCTTTCTACCCCAAAACTCATAGTTTTTTGACTCGTAACTCATTGTCCTTCATCTTTTTCCGTCTTCTATTAAGACCTCCCGTTGTCATCAATGATGCCTAGGCTCGGTCTTCATAGATGCCCTCTCATCCCCCTCATTATCCGCATCAGGAGTTAACAGGTTAACAGTTAACACCCCAAAAATGCATACTCCCCCTCCCACACATATATAAAAATAAGTATATATATATATTTAATAATAAGGTACGCAAGGGGGAGGTAGGAAGAAACAGCTGTTAACTGTTAACCCTGTTAACCCCTGCTGCTCCCAGATGCTCTTTTAGGAAATTTAAACAAGTATGCTTGGTGGGTTCATCGAAAAGCCGTACTTTTGTACCCGACTATAACAACATCAAAACAATAATAACAACATAAAATGAAAAAACTGAAATTCCATATAGTAGGTCTTACCCACAACGACGTGAAAGGTCGTGAGGTAGAATACGCCAGGGAGGCAGTGGGCAGAACCATCTGCCTCGTGCCCGATGACGCCAACCCCTTTGATATGCTGGCGGTGAAGGCTTACGACAAGCAGCTTTTCATCGGCTATGTCTCAGCCCTGGAGGGCGAGGACGTAAGAGCCCTCATCATTGCCCGGAAGGGCAGGAACCTGCGCACCCGATGCCTGGGAAGCAACAGCAAGGAGGGAGCCGATGAGAAGTCGGGACTCCAGCTGATAGTGGAGGCGCGCGTGGACGTCTCTGAGCAGGAGATAGAGCAGGCACGCAGGGAAATCTATGATGACGGAATCTATGACGGCTGGCACTATTCCGGACCCATTCTGCCCATCGACAAGCTGACCCGTTTCAGTGATTGCACCATGATGCTGGAAGGCGTCATCAACGACATCATCAGCATCCAGGAGCAACTCTCACGGGATTCAGATTCCTCTCATAATTCAGATTCCGCTGAAGCCGATAAGAACCCTCTTGATGCCGATTCCCGGTCTGCGTTGGAGGCAGAGCTGCGCGACAACCTGGAAGAGGCTAGGGAGCGGCTCAGCAGCTTCATGGAAATACAGCGAAGCGATTATTCGCGCGAGATGACGCAGACGAGAAACCGCATTCTCAACAACCTCGACCTCATAGACGATGAGGAAATCCATCGCATGGGCGAGCAACTGTATACGGAGATGGGATTCATTACCAGTTCAGCTTATCGTGAACGGGCAGCCCAGTCGTTCTTCGTAGATGCGCCTATCGCCCTCAAGCAGAAGCAGACGGGTGCCTACGACTATAAAGACCAGCTGGACGCCATAGAACAGCAGCTCTATGCCTTCCCATATTCGCTCTATCCCACGTTCAAGGCCGACCCGGTAGATTTCCTCCGTCAGGTATTCTATAAGCGTGTGCCTCGCAAGATGATGCTCCAGCTGCTTTCGGGCATCGTGTTGATGATTATGAACGGCAGGGTGAGCGATGTGAAGCAGTGGGGCAAGCACGGCAACGAGGAGGCGCTGCTGGCGATGAAGGCGATGAAGGCGGTGGGTGCCAAGCCTTCGAACGAAGTGAAGAAAGAGAAATTCATGGAACTGGTTGATTTGGTAATTCCGAAGATAGCGGTTTATAAGAAAAAAGGCTGTCCTGAAGTGCTGGTGAAAAGGCAATCCGACTGGTTTCCTGTGTTCCGCCTCTTAAACGGGTGGGGGCTATTCAATATGGGAACTCCTACGGCCTTCTGCAAACATCTGGCCCACCTGTATGAAAAAATACCTCCGGAGAATACGGGGCGTGCTCCGCTCTGCAAATGGAAGGATCTTGCGCAGGTGAAATCTGACCCATTCGAATATGCGGCTCTGGAATGGTGGAAACTTAGTTCAGATAAGTTGGGCTCGGTAAGCTTAGAAAGATTCAATCATTATTGCGATATTGTGAATGCTTTCAAGAAGATTTTGGGCGCAACAGCTTTTTTGGAGAATGTGGACTTGAAGGAAATCTTGCCGAAACAGGTGGATAAGGAAGTGCCAGACTCGGACACCAAGAATGATGACGAGATGACGGCGGGAGATGGTAGCTAGCGGGGTATATTAATACCTCGCTTATACCCCTCCTATACCCTTTGATGATTCTTTATACCTTGTTTTATACCCTCATTATACCCCTGCTTTTTTATTCCAGAAAAAACTTGTAAACGGCTATTTTTTTGTTTATCTTTGCATCGCTTTTCGGAAGAGAAGTGGCTGGTTTTCAGCAATCCAGTCATTGTATAATCTAAATAATATTCAAATGGTAAACAACAATCTTTCTTTTGATGAGTGCAAGCAGATGAGCCGTCGTCTCATCGCCATGAACCCTAATCGCAATGCGAACATGGGTAAGATTTCCTCTTATCTTCTCGATTACTACACCGAGCTTACCAAGCAGCCTTGGCTCTGCACCCTCGTAGGTCAGATTCGCGACCTCACCGCCAAGCAGAAGCAGATGCTGCAGCAGGTGGCTGAGGCTGTGGATGCTGCGCAGTATCAGAACGAGGATGACCTTGCCTTCGCCATCATCAAGAAGCAGGAGGAGGTGAAGGCAGGCGAGACCTTCAAGCAGCTCGACAAGCAGATTTCCGTCCTCAAGAAGCAGCTGCCATTCCGCTCTCCTCACTACTTCCACTTCCTCGATGACCATCGTGCCCAGAAAACCATCGACCCGGAGACCTTCACCTTCCAAACCACCGTTGACATCGACAACCCGGAGGAGGTAGAGGCGGCGGTGAAGAATGCCCTGCTGCTGAACGGAATGTTTGATGACCCGCAGGAGAAGCTTTTCAGAGAGAAGATTTTCTCTGCCGATGACATCGAGCTTTGGAAGGGAAAAGTGCTTCACGTGGAACGTTCGGCTCGTAACAAGGCGCACATCGATATCCGAATCCCTATCGGAATGACCATCGCTGAGGCTCAGAGCGCCTTCTGCAAGCTCATCCATGCCACCGAGGACCCTAGCTGCGTTACGCCTGAGCGCATCATCTTCATCACCGATGCCGTGAGCCAGATCTATACTGCCGACGACTGGTACAAGCGACTGGATGAGGAAGCCGTGGCAGAATATCGTGAGGCTTACAGAAAGAGAGGACTGGATATTGACGGTCGTCCGCTGGATATTGATTCTGCTCCAACCGTAGATTTCCAGCCTATCGAGAGCGAGGAGGAGAAGGCGAGAAAGGCTGCCAATGCCGTGCAGTATGAGCAGACATACGATGGCGTTCCTTACGAGGAGATTACCAAGGCGCTGGTGGAGCTGATGGGCGGCGCTCCTGCCCATGGCAACCGCAACAACTTCATCTATCGTGAAGCCTGCCTGCTCAGATACATCTGCAATAGCGAGGCGGCTTGGATTAAGCAGGTAATCGAAATCTTCGGCGAAGACGAGGCGAAGGCGTTCGCCTCTGTAGAGAGCGCCTGCAAGGTGGCTCAGTCCTCGGAAATGCCCCAGCTCGTGAAGCAGGCGGTGGAGCTTGCCCGCAAGAACTATCTTGCCAAGCAGGCCACAGAGAAGGCGGGAATCTACGCTGATGTTCCTCCTCAGATGCCTGCCCGATTGCCTAAGCTCATCAAGTTGCTCACCAGCAAGGTGCCAGCCGATTTCAAGCCGGCTGTGGCGATGGCCGTGTTCCCTCCGCTTGCCGCTCATCTCAAGGGCGTAACCTTCCGTTACATCGACAATCAGGTGCACGAGGCAGCGATGATGAACCTGCTCGTAGCGCCGATGTCGTCAGGCAAATCGGCGGTAAACGGACCTATCGACTGCATCATCGAAGACCTGGTGCAGATGGATAAGGTGAACCGTCAGAAGGAGCAGGACTGGAAGGACGAGGTGAACACCATGGGCGACAACAAGAAGAAGCCGGTGCGTCCGGAAGACATCTGCATCCGTATCGTTTCGCCCGACCTTACCCGTGCTGCCTACATCCAGCGTCTCGACGACGTGCAGAAGGCTGGCGGCGCCTATCTCTACTGCAAGATGGACGAGGTGGACATGCTCAGGAAGTTCAACGACCCTAGCCAGCTGATCCGTCTCTGCTGGGACAATTCAGAAGACGGTCAGGAGCGTGTGGGCACCAAGAGCGTAACCGCCCGCGTAAAGACCCGTTTCAACTGGAATGCTTCGAGCACCATTGCCGTTACGCAGAAGTTCTTCTCGGTAAGAGAGGTGGCTGATGGAGCCGTGAGCCGACTGTCGCTTGCCACCATCATCCGTCCCGATTTCGCTCCTTATCCGGTAGTGGGAGAGTATGATGCGCTGTTCAAGTCGGAGCTGGCTCCTTACATCCATCATTTGAATGCTGCCAGCGGATTCAAGGAGTGCAGGAAGGCGCGCCAGCTTATCGAGCGACTGGGCAGTGAGATTATGGAGATGGCTCAGCTGGCTTACAACAAGCCTTACGCCGAGTTTGCCAAGCGTGGTTTGGCGAATGGTTTCCGCAGAGCCATGGTGCTTTATCTGGCGAATGGCGAGAAGTGGGAGAAGCCGATAGAGGATTTCATCGTATGGAGCGTGAAGTATGATTTGTGGTGCAAGATGCGTTTCTTCGGCAATCAGATGCAGGAGGCGATAGATGCAGACACCCGTTCTATCTATCATTCATCCGGTGTGAGCAATCTTCTTCTCTTCGTTCACGATACCTTTGACAAGGCTGAGATTCAGAATGTCTGTATGGTTCATGGCACCAAGACGAAGCTTGCCATCCTCCTATGCAACTGGAAGAAGCGTGGCTTCATCGTGAAGAACGATGATGATACCTTCTCCAAGACGGCTAAGTTCATCGCCAAGTATGGTCATTATGGAACGCCTGGAATGGCAGCGTAAGGCTAGTAAAGCGGGCGTGGCGAAAGTCCCACGCTCCCGCTTTTGTCAGCACGCCCTGAAAAAGCAGAAGCCAATGCTCATACGCCCTGAAAAAAGCAGAAGCCAATGCCCATACGCCCTGAAAAAAGCAGAAGCCAATGCTCATACGCCCTGAAAGGGCAGAAGCTCCTAGCCCAGGGCATCGCCCTGGGTTTTAGAACAAATACAAAATGTCGCCCTGAAAGGGCAAAAGCTTTAAAAATACCGCCTTTTTGTAACATCTCTGTAAAGGTTCTTGACCTTCATCAAGAAATCGGGGCTTTTTGAAACTTTTTAGGAGAAAAGTTTGTGTGCGAACACAGAAAGTTGTATCTTTGCATCGGAATTAAGAAAGAAGGATAAAAGATTAGTAATTTCAGGATACGAAAGGTATTGATAATAAGGGATTAAGATTGAAAAGTCAGGATACGGAAAAGGTTAATGATTGATTTCAGGATAAGAGAGGTATTAGAAATAAGGTAAAGATTGAAAATAGGGTAACATTGAAAGATTGTTAAGAAAAGGATAATATTGAATTTAAAGTAAAGAAAGGGAAAAGTTATGTTAGTATTAGGTATTGTTTTCGCAGCAGTAGTAGCATTTGCTGCAACAGTAGGCGCAGCTAGCAACAAGTTTGCTTAAGCTGCCAGTGAAGTAAGGAACTTTAAAAGTTCAGAAACAGTAATTGAAGCAAAGTAGGAAGCCAATATGGGCTTCCGAGATGTAGAAGGGGAGCCAATGGGGCTTTCCGGAATGAGGGAGCAGATGATGCTCCTTTTTTTGTTTAACATTAAAACATCAGATATACATTATATATAAAAGGAAATCGGGTTGGTTAACAGTTAACAGCCCGATTTCTTTGTTTCTACCCCCTATTCGAGGATGTTTTTCTAACACCTTCTGCTTTTATGGCGTGTGGGGCTTTGCCTTCTGCCTTTCCAAAAACTATTTGAAAATCAGGGTGGTGAGCCTGTCTTTATCAAACAGTTCCTGAGCCACGGCTTGAATCTGGGCGGCGGTAATCTCATCCACCTGCTCGTAGAGGCGGTCAACGTTCTTCTCCCAGCCATAGTGCAGGAAGCTCTTGCCGAAGTCGAGGGCGAAGTTCTCGCGGTTGTCGCAAGCCACGCCTATCTGACCCTTTATCTGCTTCTTGGCGGCCTTGAGCTGCGCATCGCTCAATGGCTTCTGCATGAACTTATCCAGCTCCTTGCGAACCAGGCGGAGGCAGCGCTTCACATCGTGCTCATCGCAGCCGAAATAGATGCTCCAGGTGCCCGTGTCGCCATAAGCCACCATCGTGCTTTCTACGGTGTAAACCAATCCGTTGTGCTCTCTGAGGGCGAGGTTCAGCTTGGCGTTCATACCCGGTCCGCCCAGCATATTGTTGAGCAGATAGAGCGGCATTCGTCGGTCGTCGTTCACATCGTAAGCCTGGGTTCCAATCATCACATGAGCCTGATGGGTATTCTTCTGCATCACGATTGTCTGGCCAGCAACTTTACTTTGAACATTGAACTTTGAGCTTTGAACTTTATGATTTGCATCGCCTGCTTCCATTTCTTCCGTAGGTGTTTCGCCAGTAGGCGTTTCTTCAGCAATCCTTTCTTCCGTAGGCGTTTCGGCGGATTTGCAATCCGCCGAGCAAGCAAGCTCTCGGCCTTTTGGGCACTCTCCCAAAGCCTTCTGGATAAGCTTCACCAGCTTCTTGAAATCAATATCCCCATAAGCGAAGAATATCGCATTATCCGGCCGGTAAAGTTTCCTTGTGAAGCGTAGCGCATCCTCCGTCTTGAAAGCCCGAACCTGCTCGGCTGTGCCCAGGATATTGTGCCCCAACGGAGAACCCTTGAAGAGGATATTCTCGAACTCATCGTAAATCAGTTCGGCAGGCGAATCGTTATAGCTCTCTATCTCATCGCAGATAACCTCCACCTCCTTATCTATCTCCGTCTGCGGATAAACCGAGTGGAAGACGATGTCGGAAAGCAGGTCCACGGCCCTTGCGATGTGCTCCTTCAGGATGGCGGAGTAATACACCGTGCCCTCCTTGTTGGTGTAGGCATTCAGGTCGCCGCCCACACTCTCCAGACAGTTGAGAATGTGCCAGGCTTTTCTGCGTTCGGTGCCCTTGAAGGTGACGTGCTCGCAGAAGTGAGCCAAGCCCTCCTCGCCCGGCTCCTCGTTGCGGGTACCGGCGTTTATCTGATAGCCGCAATACACCACCTTGCTATCTGATGGCAGGTGGATGATGCGGAGTCCGTTGTCTAATGTATAAGTATTGTATTTCATTTCAAGGTGCAAAGTTACATTGAAAATGTAATTTATCCAAAATATTGGGCATTTATTTTGCATTATCGCCAAAAAGAATTATCTTTGTCCCCAAAAAAATATAAATAGAGACATAAAACAATGCGTAAGGTTATAGGAATAGGAGAGACCGTGCTTGATATCATCTTCAAGAACGGCAAGCCGATAGAGGCAGTACCAGGTGGCTCATCGTTCAATGCAGTCATCTCGTTGGGACGTGCGGGCGTGAATGCTTCGTTTATCAGCGAGGCGGGCAACGACCGTATTGGTGAGTATGTGATTCAGTTTCTGAGAGATAATGGGGTGAATGCCGACAATGTGAGCATCTTTCCGGAATCGAAGTCGCCGCTCTCGCTGGCGTTCCTCGACGAGAACAACAATGCCGACTACATCTTCTACAAGGACCATCCCCACGACCAGCTGGAGTTTGCCACTCCGGAAATCAATCCTGGCGACATCGTGCTCTTCGGGTCGTTCTTCGCCCTGAATCCGGTGGTTCGTCCTCAGGTGGCCGGTTTTCTGGAGTACGCCAAGAATCACGGTGCCATCCTCTATTACGACATCAACTTCCGTGCTTCTCATCAGAATGAGATCATGAAGATTACGCCTAATCTGATAGAGAACCTGGAGTATGCTGATTTTGTGCGCGGAAGCCATGAGGACTTCGGAATCCTCTACAAGAAGCCGGAGGCGGATAAGGTGTATAATGCCGAAATCAGTTTCTACTGCAAGAAGTTTATCTGCACCCAGGGCGCTGAGCCTGTAGAGGTGAGAGCCGAGAACGGCTTTGCCAAGAGTTATCCTTCGGAGAAGATGAAGCCGGTGAGCACCATCGGAGCCGGCGATAACTTCAATGCCGGTTTCGTATTCGGACTGATCAAGGATGGAATCACCCGCGAGGATATCGACCGTGGATTATCTGAGGCGCAATGGGATAGCCTCCTGAAGAGCGCCCAGGAGTTCTCCACCGAATGCTGCAAGGACATCTACAATTATGTTTCCAAGGAATTTGGAGAAGAAAAGAAGAAGGAATTGTAAAAATATAAGGATATGACAGAAATTATAAACAAGATTTATTACGTAGGCGTTAACGACCGCAACAAGCATCGTTTTGAGGGCCTCTGGCCTTTGCCTAATGGTGTGAGCTACAACTCTTATATCATTGACGATGAGAAGGTAGCGCTGGTAGATACTGTAGAGGTAGATTTCTTCACCCAGTTTCTCGAGAACATTCACGAGGTGATTGGCGACCGCGAAATCGATTATCTTATCATCAACCACATGGAACCTGACCACAGCGGCTCCATCGCCCTCATCAAGAAATATTACCCTAACATCAAGATTGTGGGCAACAAGAAGACCCTGGGAATGCTGGAAGGCTTCTACGGTGTAACTGATGACGTGGTAGAGGTGAAGAATGGCGAAACCCTTTCTCTGGGCAACCACGAGCTGAGCTTTGTCCTTATCCCTATGGTTCACTGGCCAGAAACCATGGTGACCCTCGATGCGAAGAATAAGGTGCTCTTCTCGGGCGATGCGTTCGGCTGCTTCGGCGCACTGAACGGCGGCATCATCGATACGGAAATCAACTGCGAGACTTTCTGGCTGGAGATGGTTCGCTACTACTCAAACATTGTGGGTAAGTATGGAATCCCTGTTCAGAATGCCTTGAAGAAGTTGGCTGGCGTGGATCTGGATTACATCTGCTCAACCCATGGTCCGGTTTGGCACGAGCATATTGAGAAGGTAATCGGCATGTATGATAAGATGTCGAAGTATGAGACGGAGCCGGGCTTGGTTATCTGTTACGGCACCATGTACGGCAACACCGAGCGCATGGCTGAAATCATCGCCCGTGCAGCAAGCAAGGCTGGCGTGAAGAACATCGTGATGTACAACATCTCAAAGACTCACCACAGTTACATCCTGCGCGACATCTTCCGCTACAAGGGTCTCATCGTAGGTGCTCCAACCTACAATGCCGGTCTTTATCACGAGATGGAGGTTCTCCTCTCCGAGCTTGCCAATAAGGACGTCAAGAACCACCTTCTTGGCTGGTACGGCTCTCATTGCTGGGCAAGCAAGGCTGTGGCTAAGATTCAGGAGTGGAACGAAACCAAGCTCCACTACGAGCCAGTGGGCGAGCCGGTGGATATGAAGCAGGCGATTACTCCAGAGGTGAAGGCACAGTGCGAGGCTCTGGGTAAGGCGATGGCAGAGAAGCTGCTGGCAGAATAAAAGATTTCTTATTGGAGATAATAGATAAGATTTAAATAGATAATATTTTAGAATGATCAAGAGCGGAAGAACAACTGGGGTTAACAGTTAACAGTTGTTTTTCCACTCTTTCTTCATCTATTTCATATAGGATTTTTATGCCTCGCAGAGCTTTGTCAATTCTTCCAGGTTATCCGCCACTTCAATCACATCCCGCCAATCGCCGCGAATCATGCTTTTCTCTGCCATATCATCCAGCAGGGCGATGGTGGAGTTCCAGAAGCCTTTCATGTTGTAGAGAATCACCATCTTGTGATGGTAGCCGATGGTGTGGGCGGCGGCGATGGTGAAGATTTCATCCAGGGTGCCGATGCCGCCAGGAAGGGCTACGAAGATGTCGCCCTGGGCAAGCATCAGGTCCTTGCGGTCGCTGAGATTATCACACGGAATCTCGATGTCGAGATCTGGGAAGGTTCTGCCTCCTCGCTCTACAAGCGTAGGAACCACACCGATGGTTCTGCCGCCATTCGCCTTTACAGCCTTGCCAATGCAATCCATCAGACCGGAGTTGCAGCCGCCGAAAACCAGGTCGTGGCCGTTCTCAGCCATCCACTTTCCCATCTCTTCAGTCAATGTGAAGAAGTCGGGGTCGATATTCTTATTTGCTGAACAAAAAACTGCTATTTTCATATTGCTTTATCTTCTATTTGATAATGTTTTATCCGTTATTTATAGATGTTTAGGCAAAGGTACGCAAAAATATCGAGATTATTGGGCTCTTTTTGCGGATAATTTCTTAATTTTGCAAACAATAACTAATCTTATAAACAGGAAGATAGATTTCTTATCGACAAACCTCACATCGCCTCCCTCGCCTGTCCGAAACCGATGCTCTTCATCAATGGTACAAAAGACAAGCTCTTCCCAGTGCCCGGCGTAAAAGATGCTTTCAGCGAAATGCATCAGGTTTGGAAGAGTCAGGGAGCTGATAATCTGCTGGATACGGAGCTTTGGGAAATTCCTCATTCCTGCGGTTTGAAGGCGCAGGAGAAAATGCTGGAGTTTCTGGATAAGAATCTGAAATAGGGGTTAACAGAGTTTACAGTCATTTACTCCCGATTATGCGACTTGGTTAATCAAGTGCAAGCAAATTTTAAATTAGTGATTTTTGAATAACTAACTGAGAAATTACTAAAAATAAAAAAGAGCGGAAGAACAACCGGGGGTTAACAGAGTTAACAGTTAACAGTTGTTTTTCCGCTCTTTCTTCTCTAAACTTTTGAATATTCTGTATGATTTTACCACAATTCTGCTGGTGACAGATCCTTGTCCTTTCTGCCCATCAGATAGTAATCGGCAAGGAACTGGAGGTTTGCCTGGGTAATCTTCAAGCCTTCCTCCTTCACATATCGGCTGGTGAAGATATTGGCGTCAGGCAACATATTGTTGTCTATCAGCTTGCACACAATCTCGTAAGGAAGTGGGCGGCCGTTGCCGCTGATGATGCTGAAGCAGTCTTCTTCAGCGCGCTCAGCGTTGTAGTAAGGATTTTCAGGCGAAGCGATGCAGTGGGCGAAGCCGAAACTGATATTGATACCCGTATAAGGACTTGCGCTCACGATGATGCCCTTTTCGTATTTCTGTGGGAATCGGATATCCTTAGGCAATTCGAATTCAATCTCATTGAGAAACTCCTTCAGGGTCTTCACATCCTCCAGGAAGATGAACTTGTCGCCATAATCCTTTGCCTTCAGCAGGTTGTAATCGTGGATAGCCTTCTCGCGATCTACGCTAGCCTCCATCTTCTCGATCTTCTCCTTGAATTCCTTATCCTCCCAGAGCTTGTGGGTAGGCATTTCAGCCGTAATCTTCTCAAGCCACTCTAAGGAAGTAAGCGCCAGAAGATTGCTTCTGCTGGCAATGGTCATCTCCATCTGTACGGAGTAGGCCATAGGCTCTGTAAGTCCCTGAGGAGAATTTGCCATCTGCTGGAGAGCGAACTGCAGGCGTTGGCGATTGCCCACATTGAAGTAGCAGCCATAGTGAAACCAAGCCAACGTGTCGCGGCGATGGATTTCGTCGAGCTGCTTCTCTTCTTCTTCATTCTGCCCCTCCAGTACAGGCATTTCGCTCAGATAGGTAATCAGACGCTCATTCTCAGGCGCAGTCTCATATTCCTTGTCGAGAAGATTATAGGCAAGCTTGGCAGCCAGCGTCATCGTACTGAAGAGGAAAGGAACGGCTTCCTGAATGTAGGTGCTCTGCTGGTAATGGTGCCAGCACAGGAACTTGATGTCGGCGAAGTTGATTTCTTCCGGATCGTATTCTGGAACATCTTCGTTCAGGGTATTCGGAACGAAATCGTCCTCGTTCTCATAGAAAGGAATGTAGGTACCGTAGCGCTTCTTGCATTCTGCAGTAAACGCCTTCCAGATTCCTGCACCGGAAATCACATCCTCAAAGTAGCCCGCAATGCTGAGTGCAAGCTGCTTGGCATCCTCCACATTCTTAAACTGATGGGTGAAGCACGCCTCGTCGAGGGCGTGGTATATTTCGTTAGCCAGTTCTGTATAGTACTGATCTACTTCGTTTGGTTTCTCGTATGGATGCATTGCCATCCAATCCTGGGTGAAAATTACCTTTTTCATTTTTTTCGATTCTTTGTTATTCGAGGTTAAGCGATGTCGTTGTGACGCGATATTCGTTCTTCTCGGTTGATGTTTATGATTCTTGTTAGCTAGTTCGGAGCAATATTGCCCGATTTACCTGTAAAGATAATGCAAAGATAATGATTTCTGCGCAAAAAATGCAAGAAACTCGCAGTTTTTTCGTATCTTTGCACCCGAATTTAGGCAATCTTAATAAATGCGTGGGATTGCCGCAAGCGTTTCGGAAGGATTTTGCACCCTAATTCATGGCTGGGAGGGTGAATTCGGCCTTCCATTTAGATTATAATGAATTAAGGTTAAAAAGATTTGAAGACATTTGAAGAATTGGGCGTGAGCGAGGAGATTCGCCGTGCCATCGAAGAGCTTGGATTTGAGAATCCAATGCCAGTTCAGGAAGAAGTAATCCCATATTTGCTTGGTAATAAGAACGACGTGATTGCGTTGGCGCAGACCGGTACGGGTAAGACTGCATCTTACGGTATTCCGGTAATCCAGAAAACTGATGCCAGCAGCAAGCAGACACAGGCTATCATCCTCAGTCCTACACGTGAGCTCTGCCTCCAGATAGCTGACGATTTGAACAGTTTTGCCAAGTACATCGACGGTTTGCATATTGCCGCAGTTTATGGCGGTACCGACATCGGAAGCCAGATTCGCACCCTGAAGCATGGTGTGCAGATTATCGTGGCAACCCCTGGTCGTCTGCTCGATTTGATTAATCGTGGCGTGGCTCAGTTGGAGAACGTGAACAACGTGGTGCTTGATGAGGCTGACGAGATGCTGAATATGGGCTTTTCTGAGAGCATCAATTCTATCTTCGAGAATGTTCCGGAAGATAGAAACACCCTGCTTTTCTCGGCTACCATGAGCAAGGACATCGAGAAGATTGCCCTTAACTATCTGCACGACCACAAGGAAATCGTAGTGGGTTCGCGCAACGAGGGTGCTGAGCATGTAAACCACATCTACTATCTGGTAAATGCCAAGGACAAGTATCTCGCCCTGAAGCGCGTGGTGGATTTCTATCCACGCATCTTTGCGATTATCTTCTGCCGCACCAAGCTGGAGACTCAGGATATTGCAGATAAGCTGATTAAGGATGGTTATAATGCTGAGGCGCTGCACGGCGACTTGAGCCAGCAGCAGCGTGACCTCACCATGCAGAAGTTCCGCAACCATACCGTTCAGTTCCTGGTGGCTACCGATGTGGCTGCCCGTGGTCTGGACGTAGATGATCTGACTCACGTTATCAACTATGGTTTGCCTGATGATGTGGCAAGTTACACCCACCGAAGTGGTCGTACGGGTCGTGCCGGAAAGAAGGGAACATCCATCTCTATCATCCATACCAGAGAGAAGTTCAAGGTTCGCCAGATTGAGAAGCAGATTGGCAAGGACTTCGTGGACGGCGTTTTGCCAACCCCAGAGGAAATCTGCAAGAAGCAGCTCTTCAAGACCATGGACGACATCATGAAGACCGATGTGGATGAGGATCAGATTGAACCATACATGGCTGAAATCAACCGCCAGTTTGAGTACATCGACAAGGAGGACATCATCAAGAAGATGGTGACCATCACCTTCGGTAAGTTCCTCGATTACTATAAGAACGCTCCTGAAATTATCAAGCCTGAAACAGGCAAGGGTTCCCGTGGCGGCGAAGGTCGTGGAAGCCGTGGCGAAGGCCGTGGCAAGGTTTCTAACGGTCGCAGAAAGCACGAGACAGAGGCTGGTTTCAAGAGACTGTTCATCAACTTGGGTAAGGCGGATGGTTTCTATCCGGGCGAAATCATGCAGTATCTGAACAAGCACGTGAAGGGTCGCCAGGAGGTGGGTCACATCGACCTGCTGAGTAAGTTTGCCTACATCGAGGTGCCTGAGGAGGATGCTAAGCGCGTGATGAAGGCTTTGAACGGTACTGAGTATAAGGGCAGAACCGTGAGATGTAACGATGCTGATGAGGAAGGTCATGGCAGAGCAGCCCGTGGCGGACGCAGTTCTGAGGGCAGAGGCGCCCGTTCTTCTGAAAGAGGAGGTCGCAGTTCGGAAGGTCGTGGTCGCAGAGGTTCTTCTGATGATGCAAGAGATTCTCGTGGAAAGGGAGGCCGTGGAAGCCGTGGCGAATCTCGTGGCGGAAGAAAGTCTCGTCCTCAGGAGGATACAGGCGATTGGCGCCAGTTCTTCCAGAACAACGACAACGTGAAGTTCAAGGGCGAGGAGCCAAACTTCGAGGAAGAAGGTTGGGCTCGTCGCAGACCTAAGAAGAAGTAAAGCATAGTGGCTTTTTTTCATAAATCATATTTTGCGGTAAAAATACAGCAATTTCTTTGGTAAATTGCGGTATTTTTACCGCATTTTTTGTATATTTGCAGCCGTAAACATCAAATTTATTGTATCTTTATACGCAATTTTAACCCTAAAAGATATTCTGTAATAAGTTAATGAAGAAATCTATTCTTATCGCTTGTCTGGGACTGGTAAGTCTGGGCTTGCAAGCACAGAGCATTTCGCTCGTTGGTGAATGGAATGTGGAGTTGGGAAAGAGCGGTAGTGCTTTTGCCAAGAATAAGCGTGCCTCGCAGGGTGAGGTGAAGCGAGCCATCCTTCCCGGTACCATCGATACGAATCGTCTGGGATTCGCTCCGAAAGATACGATGGAAACAACGCATCTTACGAGGCTCTATGCCTATAAAGGAGCTGCAAGATATTCCAGAACCATCAATATCCCGAAGGACTGGAAGAAGAAGCCGGTAGAACTCTTCCTGGAGCGTACCCGACCGACATGGGTGTATGTGGATGGAGAACTGGTGGATTCCTGCAACTTCATCTCTACTCCCCAGCGCTATCTTCTGCCAAAGAAGGTGAAGCCGGGCAAGCATCTCCTGGAAATCGTGGTGGATAATGGAAGAGGTGTGCCTGAGCAGGTTTACGGTTCCAGCCATGCTTATACAGAAGATACGCAGACCAACTGGAATGGAATTATCGGAAGGATAGAACTCCAGCTTGTCTGCTCAGTAGAGAGCAAATCTGCAGAAACTCTAACAGGAGCAATCCCTCGTAGTTCTGTAGCTTTTTCAGTAGGAGCAATCCCTAGCCGTTCTGTAGCTTCTCCTTCCGCCCTTCAGATGCCTGATTTCGCCAAGGATTTTCATATCAAGGGAGCCCACTTCTACGCCAATGGCCATAGGATATTCCTTCGTGGCAAGCACGATGCGGCTGTATGGCCGCTGACGGGACATGTGGAAATGAGCGTGGAAGGCTGGATGAAGTATCTCGGAACCTGCAAGGAGTATGGAATCAATCATGTGCGCTTTCATTCCTGGTGCCCACCGGAGGCGGCTTTCGTGGCAGCGGACAGTTTGGGAATCTATCTCCAGCCGGAACTTCCTTTCTGGGGTTCTTTTGACAAGAAGGATGAAAAGCTGATGGCGTTCCTGCATCAGGAAGGCGAGAACATCCTCAGAGAATATGGTCATCATCCTTCTTTCAGAATGATGGCGCTGGGTAATGAACTCTGGGGCGACATCGACAAGATGAAGGAGTTTGTGGATGATTTCCGCAAGATTGCGCCCGATAAATACTATACCTTCGGAAGTAATTACTATCTCGGTTATCAGGGAGTAAAAGAGGGAATGGATTACTTCACCACTTGCCGAATCGGAGGTGAGGGATGGGGCAAATACAATACCCATACCCGTGGTTCCTTCTCGTTTGCCGATGCCTACGATGGAGGAATGATCAACCATTTCCATCCTAATTCTACGATGAATTTTGATGAGGCTTGCGACCCATGGGCGAAGCCTCAAGCTTGGCAGAAGCCGGATGCTTCACGTAAGCAAGCTGCAGGAATCCCAATCATCTCTCACGAAACAGGCCAGTTTCAGACCTATCCTGATTATCGGGAAATGAAGAAATACACCGGAGTGCTTCATCCTTATAACTTCGAAGTGTTCCGCCGTCGCCTGGCTGCAGCCGGAATGCTCTCGCAGGCAGATGATTTCCACAAGGCTTCGGGCTTATGGAGCGTGAAACTCTATAAAGCCGATATAGAGATGGATTTGAGAACCCGGAATATGGCGGGCTTCCAACTGCTCGATATTCAGGATTATCCCGGTCAGGGAAGTGCTTTCGTAGGCATCCTGGATGCGTTTATGGAGAGCAAGGGAATCACTACGCCCGAGGAATGGTGTCAGTGGTGTTCGCCTGTGGTTCCTCTGCTGGAAATGAAGAAGTTCTGCTTCGAGGATGGCGAGAAGATTCAGGCTAAGGTAAAGGTAGCCAATTATGGCGGTTCTTCGCTGAAGGGCAAGAAACTGAAATGGCGTCTGGCTGAGGATGAGGGAGTATTGAACATCTTTTCATACGATGAAGGTTTGGTGGATGTGGGTGAACTGACTGGTGTTTTCCACGTGCAGAAACCTACCAAGCTGCTTCTTACATTAAACATTGAAGGAACAGAGGCGAGAAACTCCTACGAACTTTGGGTTTATCCTAAGAAGGCTTTGGAAAAGAAGGGCGTTATCATAGCCAAGGATTTGAATGATGAAGTGGTGAAAGTCTTGGAAAAGGGCGGAAAGGTGCTTTGGATGCCTACGGCTTCCAGTCATTTTGTGGCTGCCGATGATACGCTTTCGCAGGCAGATAATGCTACTCCTTATACTGTTGACGGACTCTTCCAGACGGATTACTGGAACTATCGCATGTTCAAGACCATCTGCGAGAACAACAAGAAGAAGGTTTCTCCAGGAACTCTGGGCATTCTGACGAATCCGGAACATCCGATATTCAAGGGATTCCCTACGGAAATGCACACCAACTGGCAATGGTTCCCGGTTATCAAGGAATCGCATCCGCTGGTGCTTGACAACTTCGCCAAGGATTATCGCCCGATAGTTCAGGTGATAGATAATATCGAGCGAAATCATAAGTTGGGTTTGGTGATGGAATGGAAGGTGGGAGCCGGAAAGCTTCTCGTCTGCATGAGTGATTTGGAAAAGGCTGCCAAATATCCGGAAGGCAAGGCTTTCTATCAGAGTGTAATTGATTACATGCGCTCTGTGGATTTCAATCCTCAGGTGGAGATGACAGCCTCTGATTTGCTGAAAACATTGAAGGAAGAGCCTAGAAAAGTTAGTTTGAAAGAACTGAATAATATCTCGCAATATTAATTGCGAACCTATAAGAAAAAATAAGAGCGGAAAGCCAGGAGTTAACAGGTTAACAGTTAACAGCTGATTTTCCGCTCTTTTTATATCATCCTGGGACTAATCTTTATTCCAGGATAAACCATTCTATCATCTCTGTTGATTCAGAGATAGAATTTACTTTGCATTGATCTCCTTCAAGAGGCGGTCTGCGTGTCCCCACTTATCCATCAGGTAGAGCACATAGCGAATATCCACACCAATGCAGCGAGCCAGGCGCTTGTCGAAGTTGATGTCAGAGCTGAGGCTGTCCCAGTTGCCATCGAAGGCAAGACCAATCAACTCACCCTTGCCGTTGAACATAGGGCTACCAGAGTTACCACCGGTAATATCGTTGTTGGTGAGGAAACAGAGCTGCATCTTGCCAGTCGTCTTATCCTGATACTTGCCGAAATCCTTCTCAGAGAGAAGCTCGTGCATGATAGGCTCAGCGTAGTAATCGATAACCTTATCGCCCTTCTTCATCTTCTCTACGATGCTCTCGGCTGTGGTATAATAGCCTGATGGCTTGCCTCCGAGGTCGAAACCGCCTACCTGACCATAGCTCAATCGCATGGTGAAGTTGGCGTCGCTGTAGTGAGGCATGTCTTCCTCCATACGGAGCTTGGCTGCGCAGAGATACTTCTCCTGCTCGGCGATGCTATCGTTGATGCTGCCCATCTGAGCAGCGAAATCTGCAAATACATCGTTCAGATCCATACCGAAGCTTACGCCTGGATCCTTCTCATATCCCTTCTTGTTGAAGTAGAGCTTGGCACCCTTCTTCATGATGAGCGACTTTTCCCAGAGATAATCCACATACTTGGCGTAGTTGCCGCCAAACTCAGCATCGATGGTCTTGTAGAACTTAGGCAACCATTTGGCATCTACGTGCTCCTTGTAGTTCTTCAAGAGGGTAGCGAGCACCTCCTTATCGAGCGCCATATCCCATTCTGCAGAGTTATCTTCAAACTCATGATACTGCTTCTTCTTGTTCTTCTCAGGACCCTTCACCTCCATGTTGGTCTGGAGCTTGATGGCACGGGTAGAGAACTCGATGTTGCTTCTTCTGGTGAAAGATTCAGAGAAGTTGGTCCAGGCATACTTCACGTCTGCGCTCTCCTTGTAGAGCTTGGCGAGCTTATCGAAATCTACCTTGTGGGCGAGATCGTTGGCAGCCTTGGCTGTATCCTGCCAAGCACGGAGACGGGTTTCGTACTCACGCTTCAGATTCACGATGCCGATAGAATCGATACACTTGTTCATACCGATGGCATTCTTCCAGTAGTTGGAAGAGCTGGCGTACTTGCTGTCGTACTTGATGCGTACAGCCTCGTCGGCACGCATGTGCTTCTGCATCACCTCCTGCTTTACGCCACGAACCTGGGCACGAGGAGCATTCTCTGCATCGCGCATGGTCTGGATTCCGTAGCTTGAAAGATAGCGCTCTGTGCTGCCTGGGTAACCCATGGTCATCGCATAGTCGCCATCCTTGTAACCCTGGAGAGAAACCTGTGCCCAACGCTTTGGATGATAAGGCACATTATCTTTGCTGTAGGCAGCAGGACCATTGGTCTTAGGGTCGGCATAGATGCGGAATACAGAGAAGTCGCAGGTCTGGCGAGGCCACATCCAGTTGTCTGTATCGCCACCAAACTTACCCATAGACTTTGGTACGGTGAAAACCAGACGCAGGTCGGTGAAGTCGCGGTAAGTAGTAGCGTACCACTTGTTGCCCTCGTAGAATGGCTGAACGGTGATATGGAGGGTAGAATCGTTCTTCTTCACCTCCTTAGTCATCTCATTCTCCAGAGAATCGATGAGTTCATCGCGCTTCTTGTTGTCGAGCTGCTCGTATCCGAGGCTCATCACCTTATCGGTTACATCCTTCTGTTCAACCATAAAGCTAACGAACATATTCTCGTTAGGCAATTCCTCTGCGTATGATTTTGCAAAGAAACCGTTGAGCATGTAATCATGTTCTACGGTAGAGTGGCTTCTGATAGCCTCGAAACCGCAATGGTGGTTGGTAAATACCAAACCGTCTGGAGAAACGACTACGCCTGAGCAATAGCCAGAGAAGTTAACCACAGCATTCTTCAAGGCGTTCTCGCCGTTGTAGAGCTGGTCGTAAGTCATACTGAAGCCTTCGCGCTGCATCATCTCATACACAGCGTTAGGCAAGTTGTAAATCGTCCACATTCCCTCGTCAGCGTGCGCGGTGTTGATTCCGCAGAACGCCATGATAGAGGCGATAAGGACCGTTGCTTTTTTCTTCATTTTATTCTTTGTGTTGTTGTTATATGATTTGCAAAGTTACGATTTTTCTGCGAGATAACATCAAGTAGAACAGAAAAAAGCGGAAAATTCCATCAAAGTTTCCTTTTTAGAGTTATTTCTTTCACTTATACTAGAAATATTCGATAAAAACGCAATATTTTTCACTTATACATGAAAAAGATTGCAAAAGCAGCGGTTTTTTCTTGTATAAGTGAAAAAATTAGTGCTATCTTTGCGCCATAAAAAAGGTGTTTCTTATTTCTTGATGAGCCATTTCCCTCCCTTGTCTGGTCCTATTCGTTCTATTATGTGATCTTCTTTCAGTTTCTTTATATGTTTAGAGATGGCACTTCGGTTGATTTCTAATCGTTTACTCATCTCATTGGTGGTGACAAATGGGTCGGTTGCGATAAGGGAAAGGATAGACTCTTTGGTTTTCTGTCCACCTTTTCTGCCTACCTTTTCTGTTTTCTGTCCACCTTTTCTGTCCACCTTTTGATGAGGCGTGTGGGGGGCTTGTGGGGTAGCAAGTCTTGGCTGTACCTTCCATTCATCTGTAGGATCTATATGCAAGTATCTGTTTTTGAGAACCCAACTTTCGCCTAGTAGCAAGTTTCTGAAGAAACGAACAAGGTAGATAGGAGAGTACTCTATATCTTTATTGATATTGCGATAATTGGCACGAACCAGGGCATTGCGGAAATACCAGGAATGCTTGGCAAACATTTCGTTGTTCACTTCATATCCTAACGAACGGAGATATTGGATGGTGAAAATCGCCGTGGTTCGGGTATTGCCCTCTCTGAAAGCGTGGATTTGCCAGATGCCTGAAATGAATTTGGCAATATGCTCAATCTTCTCATCATCCGTCAGACCTTTATATGAGAAGTTCTTCTCCTGCTCAATATCCCAATCCAAGGCTCTTCGCAAGTCTTCCCAATTCAGGTAGTTTACGGAATCTCCTTCGAGCACCCATTCTTTCTTGGAAATATCATATTGTCGGATTTCTCCTGCGTGCTTGAATACTCCCTCGAATATTCTTCGATGCAGGGAAACATATCCGTTGGTATTGAAGGCAAAGGTCTTGCTGGCGAGAATCTTCGCGATGTTGGCAGAAACCTTATCTGCCTCCTCTTCGTCTTCATCCTTAGGGGTGCGAACCGTCTTGCTCTGATAGTAAGAGTCAATCAGTTTTCTGGTTTCATCCAGAGAGATTTCTCCTTCGATGTTTCGTTTAGCCACATCTATGAGATACGCCGATGGTTGCAGCCCATCTACAGCCTGCAATCCGATAGCCGTCTTCCAGTTCTCGGCGCTTTCCTTCTGCGAAGGCTCTCCTTGTCGAAGATACTCATCGAAGGATGCGAACTCGTTGATATTATCTTTATTCATAGATGTAATGCTTGATATTTGACTTTGCAAAGTTACAACTATTTCCCGAAATTACCAATGATTTAGGGAAAAATATTAAAGAATTATACTTTTCATCATTAAGTTTTAGAGTAATTTGGCGAATACTTCTTGTAAGTATCCAAGCCGTTACGGCTCGTTCATATACATACACAGAACTTATATCCAACAACTCATCGTCCATCAGCTGATATCCGCTTGCACAACAGGTGTTGGACGAGCGCATAACAGCTGATATGCAAGCGCACAACAGCTGTTGTGCGGCTGAAGATATAGGCTTCCCCGACTTATAACATTAATTCTTCCGGCAACAAGTAAAGGTTACTCCAAAGACTTTTTACGTAAAAACGATGCAACAATGATAGCACTTACAAGGCACGATGATAGTACTTACAAGCAACAGCGATAATACTTACAAGGCGCAAAGACGTTACTGAGAGGTCGCCATAATAGTACTGACGATGCGCAAAGCGGCTTGTAGCGCTTATAGCCTCACTATGGCACAACATTGCCCCTTACCAGGGCAATAATCTGCCATTGCCAGGCACAAAACGATACGTCGGGAGCTTTTTTTATAAAAGCACCACTCTTCTTTTTACTCTTCACTCTTCACCAAATCGGCTGAAACCCCGATAAACACTGGGGTTGCGAGAGGTGAAGAGTTACGTACCACTCTTCACCACTCTTCACCACTCTTCACCACTCTTCAGTAAGCGGCTCCGCGTTTATACCTTGCATAATTCAAAAAAAGCAGTAACAGCTGATTAAACAAATGCTGCTACTACTTTTTCCATCGGTCAGGAAGTAAGTCTCTATATTTCTCCA